>PJTZ01000026.1_pt1 | contig 237541 bp, 207 predicted proteins | sample 1512131 | NCBI WGS metagenome assembly PJTZ01 (sample SAMN08177679, study PRJNA422409) | Soil metagenome, whole genome shotgun sequencing project. | reverse complement strand
CGCGCATCGCGGCTGATCGCCTTGGCGATTTCAACCATCTGCTTGTCGGCCACCGAGAGGCTCGAAATGCGCGCGTCCGGATCAACATGCACATGCAGCGTTTCCATCACCTCGGCAGCGCGGCGACGCATTTCGCCAACCTTGAGGAACGGACCCTGCCTCAGTTCACGACCGAGGAAGATCGAGTCCGCCACCGTCAGATGTTCGGCAAGATTGAGTTCCTGATGGATGAGCACAATGCCCATGGCCTCAGCCTTGCCATCAGGCGGCAACACCACTGTCTGCCCGTCATATGTAATGGTACCGGAGGTGGGCTGTTCGATGCCGGATAGAATTTTGATGAGCGTCGACTTACCTGCGCCATTCTCGCCGATAATGGCATGAACTTCGCCGGGCTTGATGTCGAAATCGATGCTGAACAGCACCGGAATTTCGCCGAATGATTTGGAAATGCGATGAGCCGACAAGATCGGCGCAATCCTCGCGTCCAGCGTATCGCTCATGCTCGCAGCCCCTCCCTGAGCACGGCGCATTCAATGTGCAGCTCTTTGCCCTGAGTCCGATGTAAAGGTTTTCATGATTGATGTAAAGGTTTACACAGAGGCATAAGTGTATAAGCCTGTGAGCAATGTCGTGGCGGAGGACGCGGCATCTGCTAAAGGCAGGGCCGCGCTGGGTTTTTGTCCCCGCGTTGAGGGTGGAGCGATCCCAGGTGCAGCAGCAAAAGCTGGCGACTATTGAAGATGTTGCGGCTATGGCCGGGGTGTCTATAGCCACGGTCAGCCGCGCTATCAACGAACCAACCAAGGTTGCAGACGCCACCCGCCGCAAGGTCACAGAAGCCGTTGCCCGCACTGGCTACACCACCAACGCCATGGCCCGTTCGCTGCGCATGCGGCGGTCAAACATGATCCTGATTCTCGCCCCCGATGTGGGCGATCCGAATTTCTCGAACATTCTCGTCGGGCTGGAAACCGAGGCCAGCAAGCGTGGCTATGGGTTGCTGATCGGCAATACGCAGAACGATCCCAGCCGCGAGACCGACTATTTGCGCTTCATCTCGTCCAACCAGGCCGATGGGTTGATCCTGTTTACAGGGCACCTGCCCTTCGGCTTCGGGCAAGGTCGTGGCGGAGCCCGGTTGCCGCCCATGGTCGCCGTCAATGAGCCGGTGATGGGCAAGGATGTTCCCTTTGTCGGCGTCGACAATTTCGAAGGCGCCCGCGTTGCCGCCGAGCATCTGATTTCGCAGGGCCATCGCCGCATCGCCTTTATCGGCCATTCCACCAGCCGCGAGATCAATCGTCTGCGCGAAATGGGCTATCGCGCGGCGCTGGAAGGAGCGGGCATCACCATCGATCCGCGCCTCATTCTCGACGGCGATGGCACCACCGAGAGCGGACGTGCCGCGGCTGAACTGATGTTCGTGCGTGATGTGCTGCCCACCGCATTTTTGTGCGTCAACGACGCAACGGCGCTCGGTGTTATCATCGCCCTTAATACCCGACACTACGAATTGCCCCGGCAATTTTCCATCATGGGGTTTGACGACATTTCTTTTGCCAGCTTCGTCAGTCCGTCGCTGACGACGATGAAGCAGCCACGCCATCGCATCGGTGAGGCTGCGATGGAGCTTTTGCTGGGCCTCTTGGCCGGCGAACCGCCGCAAACGCGAGAGGTGCTGCTGCGGGCAGAGCTTATCGTGCGGAACTCAGTCAGCCGCCCAGGCAATTAGGCGCTCAATAGCCGTTCTTTTTCAGCCATTCATGCATCCAGGTAATCTCGGCTTCCTGCGCCGCGATCACCTGCTCGGCCAGCGCACGCACTTCGGGGTCAGAACCATGTTCCAGCACGATCTTCGCCATGGCTACGGCGCCCTCGTGATGGGGGATCATGCCGAGGATGAAGTCGGCATCGGCATCGCCGGTGTAGGCAATATCCATGGCCGCATGCATACGCATATTGGCCTCTTGATAGGCAGCGACGGCCGGACTTTCCGCCACCGGAGCAGCGCCATGGCCCGCGTGATCCTGCGACAGAGCCGGCACGGCTAAGCTGAGAAAGACCACGGCGAAAAATGCGAGCTTCATGGGATTCTCCATTGCATGAGAACCCCAGTCTGCGCCCTTCCCAGATGGGAAGGTCAAGCCTTAGCCGGCTGCGACAGCGTCGCGCGGCATGTCCGAGAAAATCTCGGCCTTGCCATTGCGGATGATGACGATTTCCTCCAGCCGCTGACCGAAGCGGCCCTGCAGATAAATACCCGGCTCTATCGAGAAGACCATGCCTTCATCCAGCACCGTTTCGCTGGTGCCAGTGATATAGGGGGCTTCGTGTACGTCGATGCCGAGACCATGGCCGGTGCGGTGCAGGAAGAAGTCGCCATAGCCAGCCGCCGTGATAACGTCGCGGGCCGCCTTGTCGACGTCCTTGGCCTTGGCGCCGGGCACGGAGGCCGCGATAGCCGCGTCCACTGCCCGGTCGAGAATACCATGGATTTCGTCAAAGCCATCCGGCTTGCTGCCGAAATAGCCCACGCGGGTCATATCCGAAGGATAGCCACCGATGCGCCCGCCGATGTCGATCAGCACGGCATCACCACGCTTGAGCATGGTGTCGCCCGTATGGTGATGGGGGAAAGCGCCGTTGGGGCCGAAGCACACGGAAATGAACTGGGTCGTCGCGCCATTGACCTTGTAGAAATTGCCGATGACTTCGGCCACTTCGACCTCGGTAATGCCGTCCTTGAGCGCGGCAAAACCGGCCTTCATGGCACCGTCATTGAGCACATGCGAGGCCTTGAGCAATTTGTATTCGGCGTCATCCTTGCGTGAGCGAAGATAGCCGACCGTGTCGCCGGTAAAGCGACGCTTGGCGCCCGGCAAGGCGTCGAGCACCAGCAGCGCGAAATCGGCACGCATGGTTTCGTCGAGCACGATAGAGGGGCCAACTGGCGACACACCGGTCGCATCGAGCAATTGTTTCAGCGCTGCGTCGGGACCATCGGCATCGGTCCAGGGGAAAAATGGCAGGTCGGTATGCTGGCGGGAGGAATCCACATTCAGCCCCGGCATCAGGAAACCGGCATAGGTCTGGCTCACCATCAGCATTACCGGGCGCTCATCGCCATGCGGGGAGAGGTCGGCGAGATAACGCATATGGCTTGACGGTCCGATGACCACGAGGTCGGTCTGCGTCTCCGTCATGCGGGCACGCAGCTTTTCCATGCGTGCGGTGAGAGTGGGGTTCATGAGAGCCATCCTTAAAACCGAAAAAGCGGAGCCGGGCTGGAGGAGGAGGTGCCCGGCTCCGCGAGCGGCGACCCGAGGGAACGTGGCCGCCGCTTGTCTGATAGGACCGAGATTAGTTCTTGGTCACGAGACGGTAATAGACGAAGTCCGAGTTCGACCCGTTCACATAGCCCTCGACATTGTTGGCCATGCCGATCTGGAGAGCGGCCTGGAACATGATGACGATCGGGCTTTCGGCCTGAACCTTCTGCTGCAGGTCGACATACATCTCGTTACGCTTGGACTGGTCTGCTTCGGCCAGAGCCGCAGTAACTTCGTCGTTCATTTCCTGTGGCACAGCCCAGGCATTCCGCCAGGTCGTGGTCGCGGTGTAATTGTCATCCGCATTGTTGGAATTGTACGCGAAGGCCTTGGCGTTCGAGTGCGGGTCCATGAAGTCCGGACCCCAATAGAGCAGCATGGCCTGATGGGTGCGTTCACGGTACTTCGTAATCACCTGAGCGCCGGTGCCGGGCAGGATTTCAAAGTTGATGCCTGCCTCGGAGAAGCCGGCCTGCAGCGACTGAGCAATGTCGGTGAACGGCGCCGAATTGATTACGTCGAGCGTGACATTGATCGGAGTTTCCACGCCAGCATCGGCCAGGATCTGCTTGGCCTTTTCGACGTCATAGCTATAGGGCGTCTCGTCGTAGGAGCCGGGGAAGCCCTTTGGCCAGAAGGCCTGGTGCTTTTCCATCTGACCCTTGAGGAAGGTTTCGGTCATCCCATCGTAATCGACGAGGTAACGTGCAGCTTCCCAAACGGCTGGCGGGGTCAGGCTCTCGGTCTTCTGGTTGAACGAGAGGAAGTGCACGGCGGCCTGCGGATAGACTTCGACCTTGATGCCATCGCCGAGCCCACCGATCTGGTCGGGCGTGAGGTTCTTGGCCAGATCGACGTCGCCCGATGACAGCAGCAACTGCTGGGTGGCGGCTTCCGCAACGTGGCGGATCAGCACCTGCTTCATCGCCGGAGCGCCGTTCCAGTAGCTCTCGTTGGCGGTGAGGCGCACGAGTTCAGCCGGGCGGTAGTCGGTCAGCACATAGGGGCCGGAGCCTGCGGAATTGGTGTTGAGCCAGGCATTGCCCATGTCGCCATCGACTTCGTTCTGCATGACCAGAACTTCGTCAACGATCGCGCCTGGACGAGCGGCCAGCACGTTGAGCACGAAGGCCGAGGCAAAATCACCGGTCCACTTGACGGTGACGGTATTGCCATCGACGGTGACCATCTCGCCGATATTTTCCGGCGTCCAGCCAAGCTGGGTCAGGATAAAGGCCGGGGTCAGGTTCAGCGTCACAACACGAGTGAACGAGAACTTGACGTCTTCGGCACGCACAGGATTGCCGGAGGCAAAGGTCGCGCCGTCACGCATCGTGAAGGTCAGCGTCTTGGCCTCTTCATCGGCGACCCACTCGGAAGCCAGGCCGGGCGCGAGGACAGTGGTGTCAACTGCGTCATACTGGACGAGCTTGTCATAGAGGTTAGCGTTGATTTCGCCAGCCGAGAATTCATAGGCCTGTGCGGGATCGAGCGCGACGATATCGTCGATGTTCTGGGCAATGACCAGGGCATCGGCGGGGGTCGCGGCAATGGCGGCGCCCGCCGCAAGCGGCAGGGCAAGCGCGGATGCCAGAAGGGCAGCGCGGAAGAGCTTCATGTGCGTTTCTCCTTGGGGGTGACTTTTTTCCGGACCGGCTTGTTTGCGCCGGTTTTAGGTTTCGCCAAAGCCGGGCGTGGCCGGGCCGTGGAACGAAAGAGGGCCAGCGTGCCGGTCCAGAGCAGACGAGCAGGCTTATCTGTGTGGTTCGACCAGGAATGGGGGCGATTGCCGCGGAAATGCAGGCTATCGCCGGCATTCATCACCATTTCCTCTTCATCGAGCATCTGGGTGATCGCACCTTCGAGCACGAAGAGGATTTCCTCACCCTCATGCGCCACCGTTTCCGAGCGGTAGCCCGGCGGCACGGTCATGAGAAAGCTCGACAATTGATTGCCGGGAAAGTCTGCGCCCAGCCGCTCATAGATGATGGACGAGCCGTCGAGCGAAAAGCGGTTGCGCTCGCCGTCGCGGGTCAGGGCATTATGCGTGGCGGGCGAGCCCACAAAGTAATCGATGGACACACCCAGCGCCCGGGCAATCTGCGCCAGCGTGCCGAGCGAGGGCGTGGCGTGATCGCGCTCGACCTGGCTGAGATAGCCGACCGAAACTTCGGCGGCCTCGCCCAGCGCCATCAGCGTCATATGCTGCTGGCGGCGGCGTGCGCGGATCAGCGCCCCCACCTTGGGATGCCCCTCTTCCTTTTTCACAGCAGCTTCGGCCATGCCCACCCCACCAAAATTTTTTTGATATAAGCAAAGTTTCTTGTATGGTGAAAGCGAAATGTGAAACTTATGCGACCTGCCGAAACCCGGGTTCGGCGGCGCCAATATTCTGTTTTTCAAGAGGAATTTTCTTTGGCGCTTGACCAGCAATCCGCCCCACCGCCTCTGGCGCCCAGTTTGCGCAGCAAGCATTTTCGCCGCAATGTCGTGGCAGGCGGCGGATTTCTGATTACGGTTTTCCTCACCTTTCTGGGCCTGCTTGCCATCACCTTCTTCATCGGCCGGGTGATCCCAATCGATCCGGTGCTATCGGTGGTCGGCGACCGCGCCACGCAGGCGCAATATGATGCCGCCAAGATCGCGATGGGGCTCGACCGCCCGCTATGGCAGCAATTCATTTCCTATGTCGGCAATGTCTTTACCGGCGATCTGGGCAAGTCGATCTCCACTGGCCGCCTGGTGGTGGACGATCTCGCGCGCTTCTTCCCCGCCACATTCGAAATGGCGACCCTCGGCATTCTGATCGGCGTCGCTTTGGGTGTGCCCCTTGGGGTCACCGCCGCCGCGAAGCAGGGTTCGTGGCTTGATCAGGCCATCCGCGTTATCGGCTTGCTCGGCTATTCCGTTCCTGCCTTCTGGCTCGGCCTCGTCGGCCTTGCCCTATTCTACGCCCGTCTGCGCTGGGTCGGCGGGCCGGGGCGGCTCGACATTTTCTATGATGGCCTCGTGCAGCCGATCACCGGCATGCTGCTGATCGACTCGTTGTTACGCGGCGAGATCGGCATCTTCTGGAACGCGGTCAGCCACATCATTCTGCCTGCATCGGTGCTGGGCTTTTTCAGCCTCGCCTATATCGCCCGCATGACCCGCAGCTTCATGCTCGATCAATTGAGCCAGGAATTCGTCACCACCGCTCGCGTCAAAGGCGTGCCCGAGCGCATCGTCATCTGGCGCCATGCCTTCAACCCGATCCGCGTGCCACTGATCACTGTTATCGGCCTTTCCTATGCAGGCCTTCTCGAAGGCTCAGTGATGATCGAGACTGTGTTCTCCTGGCCCGGCATCGGCAATTATCTCACCACCGCGCTGCTCAATGCCGACATGAACGCGGTGCTCGGGGCGACGCTAGTGATCGGGGCCGTATTCATCATCATCAACAAAGTGTCGGATGTGCTTTATCGCCTGCTCGACCCGAGGGCGAAGTGATGGGGATACTATTCGCTTCTTTCGCCGCCGACCGCGAGCCACAGACCTGTCCCCTCCCCCTTGAGGGGAGGGCCAGGGTGGGGGTTCTGCGGCATCCGAATGCGCATATGCAGCCATTTGACTTGCCGATCGGCCTGCACCCCCACCCCATCCCTCCCCTCAAGGGGGAGGGGGCCCAACGGGGCTTTCCCGCATCGGCGCTAAACTCACAAGGAGTCCCCGCATGACCACTCGCGACTGGCTCCTTGCCGATAGCCCCACCTCCCGCATGCAGGCCAATGCCGGGCGCGCCTATCGCGTGTTAACCGCCCTGCTCCGCAATCCGCTGTCCGTGCTCGGCGGCATCATCATTCTCGTGCTGCTAATCACCGCCGCCTTTGCGCCATGGATCGCGCCCTATTCGCCGACGGGCCAAAATCTCTCGGCTCGCCTGCTACCGCCATCGTCCACCTATTGGATGGGTACGGATGAACTGGGCCGCGACATCTTCTCCCGCGTCGTCTGGGGAAGCCAGATCACCCTTACCATCGTCGCGCTTGTGGCGTTGATTTCAGCCCCGCTGGGCCTGCTCATCGGCGCCATTGCCGGATATTTCGGCGGCTGGGTCGACCGCATCCTCATGGGGTTCACCGACATTTTCCTGTCGCTGCCCAAATTGATCCTGGCGCTGGCCTTCGTCGCGGCCCTCGGCCCCGGTATCAACAATGCCATTATCGCCATAGCCATTACGTCATGGCCTGCCTATGCACGCATCGCCCGCGCCGAAACCCTGACCATCCGCAATGCCGAATATATCTCGGCAGTGCAGCTTGCCGGTGGCGGGCCGATCCGCGTGATCGTCCAGCACATCCTGCCGCTTTGCAGGTCCTCGATGATCATCCGTGTCACCCTCGACATGGCCGGTGTCATCCTTACCGCCGCCGGTCTCGGCTTTATCGGTCTCGGCGCGCAACCGCCCCTCCCCGAATGGGGTGCCATGATTTCGCGTGGCCGCACCTTCATCCTCGATCAATGGTGGGTCGCGACCATGCCGGGCTTTGCAATCATCATCGTGTCGCTGGGCTTCTGTTTCCTCGGCGACGGGCTGCGCGATGTGCTCGATCCGAAGAGCGAGGGGAAAAGCTGATGAGCAAACCCCTCCTCGAAGTCGAGAACCTCCGCGTTTCCTTCCCCACCCATTCGGGACGCGTGGAAGTGGTTAAAGGCCTCTCCTTCACCCTTGGCCGCGAGCGGCTGGGCATTGTCGGCGAGTCCGGGTCGGGCAAGTCCATGACTGGCCGCTCGATACTCAAACTGATCCGCAAGCCCGGCGAGGTTACGGCAGACAAGCTCCATTTTGACGGCATAGACATTCTCGCCCAGTCTGACCGGCAGATGCGCGACATTCGCGGCGCGCGCATTTCCATGGTGATGCAAGACCCAAAATTCTCGCTGAACCCTGTAATGACCGTCGGCGAGCAGATTGCCGAGGCGCTGGTCACTCACCAGAAGCTGCCGCGCCGCGATGTTCAGGCGCGCATCATCGACATGCTCAAGGCGGTGCGCATCAACGATCCCGAGCGCGTTGCAAAACTCTATCCGCATGAAGTCTCAGGCGGCATGGGCCAGCGCATCATGATCGCCATGATGCTGATCCCTGAGCCCGAACTCCTCATCGCCGACGAGCCGACCTCTGCTCTCGACGTTTCGGTGCAGGCACAGGTGCTCGACATCATCGATGATCTCGTCACCCGCAAGGGCATGGGCCTTATCCTCATCAGCCACGATCTGGCGCTGGTCAGCCGCTATTGTGACCGGATTATCGTCATGAATGCAGGCCGCGTGGTCGAGGAATGCGCCGCCGGGCAGCTCGAACAGGCGCAGCATCCCTATACGCGCGGGCTGCTTGCGGCCATGCCCGTTATCAACGAAACCCGCGACGAACTTCCCGTGCTCGACCGCACGCAATGGGCCGGCACATGAACGCCATCGACCTCCAAAATCTCGACATTTCCTATGGCGACACCAAGGTCGTCTTCGATGTGAACCTGTCCATCCCGGAGGGCGAAAGCTTTGCGCTGGTGGGCGAATCCGGTTCAGGCAAATCCACCATTCTGCGCGCCATTGCCGGACTTGCGCCCGACTGGACCGGCGCTATTTCTGTCCTGGGCAAACCGCGCAGCCACCATGTCGACCGCGCCGTGTCGCGACAGGTGCAGATGGTGTTTCAGGACCCCTATGGCTCGCTTCATCCCCGCAAAACCATCGACGCCGCCCTCTCCGAACCGCTCGCTATCCATGGCATCGGCAATCGCGGCGAGCGCGTCGAGGCGGTCCTCAAATCTGTTGGCCTCGACCAGCGCTTCCGTTTCCGCTTTCCTCACCAGCTTTCGGGCGGCCAGCGCCAGCGTGTCGCCATTGCCCGCGCGCTAATGCTGGAACCCAAGGTCTTGCTGCTCGACGAGCCAACTTCGGCGCTAGACGTGTCTGTGCAGGCCGAAATCCTCAACCTCCTCAAGCGCCTCCGCCGTGAGCAGGGCCTGACCTATCTCATGGTCACCCATAATCTGCCTGTGGTCAGCTTCCTTTGCGACCGTCTTGCAGTCATGCGTCATGGCCGCGTGGTGGAAGTGGCAGATGTGAGCCAACTCAAGGCGGGCGAATTGAACGAGGCTTATTCTAAAGAACTTCTGGCAGCGACCGAGGGCGGATAGGCATAGAGCGCGCGATGCGTCCCCCTCCCCCTTGAGGGGAGGGGTTAGGGGTGGCGGTTCTGCGCTTCGGGTAAGCACCCAGCCTGCCGATCATCTTGCTCCCCTCCCTCTACACCTCCCCTCAAGGGAGAGGTAGGCGATAGAGCCCAACCTCACGTTACGTGACCACCAAGGACTACCCAATATGACCGACCACCGCCCCGCCCTCGCCGCTTTCGACGCCGCCATCGCCAAAGCCAAAACCCCCGACGCGGCATTCACCGCGCTGCAGGACCTCGCCCGAGCGGTGGTGGGTGCAAAGCTTTTCACCGTGATGCTGGTTGATATGGAGGCCGAACTCTCCCGCCGCGCCTATACCAGCGATCCTGATAGCTATCCCACCTCGGCCACCAAGCCGCTCAACTACGGTCCCTGGTTCGACATCGTTCACGGCAAGCGCGAATTCTTCGTGGCCAACACCATAGAAGACATCGCCAAGGTGCTGTTCGACCATGAGCTGATCAATTCGCTCGGCTGCCAGTCGGTGGTCAACGTACCGATCATTCTCAAGGACGAACTGGTCGGCTGCATGAACCTGCTCGACGTGGCACACCATTATACCGAGGAGCGGTTGCAGACGATCCGCGACGTTCTTTCCATTCCAGCTAAGCTCGCTGTGCTGGCAGCACGCGGCTGATTTTCCAATCGTATTACCCGGTGCTAGAACGCTGGCCATGAAGACCATTTTCATCGTCGGAATCGGCACCGGCAGTCCTGATCACATGACCATCGCGGCCATCGACGCGCTCAACCGCGCCGATGTGCTGTTCGTGCCAGACAAGGGCGTGAACAAGGCCGATCTTGCCGGTGTACGCCGCACGATCATCGCCCGCTTTGTCAATGGCGAGCCGCGCCAAATCTCGTATGACGTCCCCCGACGAGACACCGCCAACCCGGATTACGAGCAAGGCGTCGACGACTGGCACGACGCGTTGGGCCAGATTTTCAGCGATCTCATCGCGCAAATTCCTGAAAACGGCACCGGCGCCTTCCTCGTCTGGGGTGATCCCGGACTTTACGATTCCACATTGCGCATTCTCGAACGCGTCGACACGCCGATATCGGTGAAAGTGATTCCGGGCATCACCGCCATACAGGCGCTAACAGCGGCGCACGGCATCACGCTCAACCGCATCGGCGAGCCGGTTCTCATCACAACCGGGCGTCAGCTTGGGCCTGTCGACACCGACACCATCGTCATGCTGGATGGACGCTTGGCATTCCGCGACGCTGATCCTGATCTCACTATCTTCTGGGGCGCCTATCTGGGCACGACCGACGAAATCCTCATCTCCGGTCGTCTCGGCGATATATGCGAACAGATCGTCGAGACTCGTGCCGAAGCTCGGGCCCGCCATGGCTGGATCATGGACATCTATCTACTGCGTAAGGCGCAGTAGTGCGGCGGGCATTCGGCTGGTAAGAGATTTGTATGTTGCCTTGCGCAAATTTCATACGCCCAGCAGGTCATGTCCGCGAAAGCGGAAACCTCTGCTTGGCGCGACGGAGGTCCCCGCTTTCGCGGGGATGACACTGTGAGCGATCAACGCACCTCCACGTCAATTACCAATCCTACCCGCCGCGGCGCCTGTCCCACACTGGAAACGCCGATGCAGACGGGCGATGGGCTGCTCGCCCGCATCCGCGTCAAGCACAGAACGCTGACGCCCGCCCAACTCTCCGCCCTCAGCCACCTCGCCATCACTCGTGGCAATGGCATTCTCGAAATTTCCGCGCGCGGCAATTTGCAGGCCCGGGGCCTCACGCCGGAAACTGCCCCCCAATTCGCACAAGCGGTGACGGCTCTGTTGCCACTCGAAACCGGTCTTGTCATCGACACCTCGCCTCTGGCTGGCATCGACCCGCAGGAAAAGACAGATCTCCGCCCCCTTGCCGCCGCCATCCGTCATGGCGCTCTCGCCTTGCAGGATAAACTGGGCCCCAAGGTCAGCGTCGTGGTTGACGGCTCCGGCCAGATTCCGCTTACCGCTCTCAAGGCCGATATCCGGCTCGTCGCAATAGATTCCATACACTGGGCCGTCCATCTTGGGGGCGGCAAGCCGCAGGTGATGGATGCGGATAGTGCCGTTGCCGCCACATTGGCGCTTCTCGGCGCGTTGGCCGCACTTGGACCGCAAGCGCGTGCGAGCGATCTCTTTCCGGCGGCGAACATAAGCCGACCCGACCCCGGCGCTCCCCACGAGGGGGCGGGAGTTGGGTCGCAGTTGGTGGGGGCGACGCTAAAAACCCACGGCGGCCACACATCCCTCATCACCCTGCCCTTCGGCCAGATGCACGGCTCAGCCCTCATCGCCCTCGCCGAGGCTGCGCATTCCGCCGGCGTTACCACAATCCGCCTCGCCCCCGCCCATCGCCTCCTGCTCGACGATGCATCCACCAGCCTCATCGAAACCGCAGCCGCCCTCGGCTTCATCACCGACCCTGCTGATCCGCGTCTGCGCGCCAGCGCCTGCATCGGCAGCGATGGCTGCGCCTCTGGCCATATCGCATCCCGCACCATCGCCGCCCGCTTCTCTGCGCAGATGCCGGAAAACCTGCACCTGCATGTCTCGGGCTGCGCCAAGGGCTGCGCTCATCCGCGACAATCAGACATTACGCTGGTTGGCCGCGTGGACGGGATTGGCCTTGTCATCAATGGCCGCGCGGGCGATACGCCTCAGCATATTCTTGACGAGGCCGGGATAGCCCCTGCCCTCGCCGCCCGGCAGGATGCTCGATGACGCAATATGACTACATCAAGGACGGCGACGCGATTTATCGCCAGTCCTTCGCCATCATCCGGTCCGAGGCAGACCTGTCCGCCTTCGCCGAAGACGAAGCCGACCTCGCCATTCGCATGATCCACGCTGCCGGCATGGTCGAGGCTGCAGAGCATTTCGTCTTTGGCCCCGGGTTTGTCACCGCTGCGCGCCGGGCACTGCAAGCCGGCGCCCCCATTCTCTGCGATGCAGAAATGGTCGCCCGAGGCATCACGGCGGCACGCCTGCCCGCCAACAATCCCGTCATCTGCACCTTGCGCGATGACCGCACGCCCGCTCTCGCCGCTTCCATCGGCAACACGCGCTCTGCCGCCGCGCTGCATCTTTGGGACGAGCACCTCGACGGCGCGGTCGTCGCCATCGGCAATGCGCCGACGGCGCTGTTCCACCTGCTCGAAATGCTGCGCGATGGCGCACCAAAGCCGGCTGCCATTCTGGGCATGCCAGTAGGCTTTGTCGGCGCGGCTGAATCCAAGGACGCCCTGGCCGACAACTCCTATGGCGTGCCCTATGCCATAGTGCGCGGACGGTTGGGCGGCAGCGCCATCACCTCAGCCTGCCTCAACGCCTTGGCGAGGCCGGGCCTATGAGCGGTAAACTCTATGGCGTCGGTACCGGTCCCGGCGATCCCGAACTGCTGACGCTCAAAGCGGTGCGCACTATCCAAAGCGCCGACGTCGTTGCCTTCTTCGCCAAGCGCGGCAATGCCAGCAATGCCCGCGCCATCGCCGCAGCACATTTCCGCCCCGGCCAGATTGAGGAAGCGCTGGATTATCCGGTCACCACCGAAATCCACCGTCATCACGATGACTATAAAAGTCAGATCGGCGGCTTTTACGACGAAGCCGCGGCGCGCATTGCCGCTCATCTCGATGCCGGTCGCACTGTCGCCGTCCTGAGCGAAGGCGATCCGCTGCTTTATGGCAGCTATATGCACCTGCATGTTCGCCTAGCGCCGCGTTACGACACCGAAGTCATTGCCGGCATAACCGCCATGTCCGGTTCGTGGTCCCATGCCGGCCTGCCGCTGGTGCAGGGCGACGATATTCTGACCATTCTGCCGGGCACACTGGACCAATTCGACCTTGTGCGCCGTCTTGGAGATAGCGAAGGCGCGGTGATCATGAAACTGGGCCGCAACCTGCCCAAGGTTCGAGCCGCACTTGCTGAGGCCGGCCGACTCGACCATGCCGTCTATGTCGAGCGCGGCACAATGGCGAATGGCTTCTCCATGAAGCTTACGGATAAGGAAAGCGACAGCGCCCCTTATTTCTCGCTGATCCTCGTCCCCGGCTGGAGCACACGCCCATGAGCGGCAGCCTCACGATCATCGGTACCGGGCCCGGCAATCCAGGTCAAACCACGCCGGAAGCGATGAACGCCATCGCTCAGGGCGAAGTGTTTTTCGGCTACGGCCCTTATCTCGACCGCCTGTCTCTGCGCCACGATCAGACCCGCATGGCGTCGGACAATCACGAGGAGATCGATCGCGCCCGCGCGGCGCTCGATGCCGCGACACGCGGCGCAAAGGTCTGCGTCGTTTCGGGCGGCGATCCCGGCGTTTTCGCTATGGCCGCAGCCATCTGCGAGGCCGTCGAAACCGGCCCGGAAACTTGGCGCCGGCTCGACATAAAAGTGCTCCCCGGCGTCACTGCCATGCTCGCCACTGCTGCCCGCGCGGGTGCGCCACTTGGCCACGATTTTTGTGCCATTTCACTGTCGGATAATCTCAAGCCCTGGGAGCTGATTGAGCGCCGACTGCGCGCGGTCGCCGAGGCAGGATTGGTGATTGCGCTCTATAACCCCATCTCCAAAGCCCGCCCGTGGCAGCTGGCGACAGCCTTCAAAATCCTGCGCGAAATACTGCCGGTGAGCACACCCGTCATCTTTGGCCGCGCCATTGGCCGCACCGACGAACGATTTGCCATTGCACCTTTGGGAGAGGCCGATCAGCAGCAGGCCGATATGGCCACATGCGTCATCATCGGCTCGGCAGAAACACGGATCATCGAGCGCCCGGGCATGGACCCGCTGGTTTATTCACCACGCGGAGTGGGGATGTGACGGCGCCCTGGCTCACCATAGTCGGGATTGGCGAGGGTGGGTTGTCCGGCCTCTCGGCGGCGGCCAAGGACGCAATTTCAGGGGCAGAAATCGTCTTTGGCGGCGTGCGTCATCTTGAGCTTGCGAAAGCAGCGATCAGGGGCGAAGCGCGGCAATGGCTGTCGCCGTTTTCGGCTGCCACCGACGCGGTCATCGCCGAAAAAGGCCGCGATGTGTGCGTGCTAGCGTCTGGTGATCCCTTCCATTACGGCGTCGGCGCAACCCTCTCTCGCCTTGTCGACCCTGCACAGATGCGAACCATTCCGCATGCGTCCGCCTTTAGCTTGGCGGCGGCGCGGCTGGGGTGGCCGTTGCAGGATGTGATTAGCTTGTCGCTGCATGGTCGCCCCATCGACCTGATCCGCCGGCATCTCCATGCCGGGTCGCGCATTCTGGCTTTGACATCGGATGAACATGGCCCGGCAGCGATTGCCGAGCTGCTCACCCAAGCGGGTTTTGGACGCTCGATCATCACGGTGATGGAGGCCCTGGATGGCGTTGATGAACGCATTCAGTCGCAGATGGCCGAGCTGTTCGCCCTGAGCGGCATCAACCCGCTCAATATCTGCGCCATCACTGTCGTCCCATTGCCCGGCGCGCGCGTGTTGCCGCTGACGCCGGGACTGGACGATGGCCTGTTCGAGCATGATGGCCAGATCACCAAAAGGGACATTCGGGCCCTCACTTCGTCCGCGCTGGCACCGCGCCGTCATGAAACGCTCTGGGACATCGGCGCCGGGTCCGGCTCCATCGGTATTGAGTGGATGCTGGCCGATCCAAGCCTGCGCACCATTGCGATTGAGCCACATGCAGAGCGCGCGGCACGGATTGCGCGTAATGCGTGCAATTTCGGTGTGCCCAATTTGCGTGTCGTGGAAGGCAAGGCACCGGAGGCACTGACGGGTCTTGAACCACCTCATGCCATTTTCGTCGGAGGCGGCGGTTCTGATCCCGGCGTCATGGAGACAGCCTTAACTGCACTGCGGCCTAATGGCCGGCTGGTTGCCAATGCGGTGACGCTGGAAATGGAACAGGTGCTGCTGGAACTTCATGCAAAACATGGCGGTGAGCTGAAACGCATTGCCGTGTCTCAAGCCGAAGCGCTGGGCAGCATGACGGGTTGGCGTCCCGCCATGCCGATCACACAATGGCGGTGGACCAAACCATGACCATCCACTTCATCGGCGCCGGCCCCGGCGCGGCAGACCTGATTACAGTGCGCGGTCGCGACCTGCTCGCTAGCTGCCCGGTCTGTCTTTACGCCGGGTCCATCGTGCCTAAGGAAATGCTGGACTGGTGCCCGGAAGGCACTCGGCGTATCGACACGGCGCCGCTTTCGCTCGATGAGATCGAAGCCGAATATGTCCGAGCCGATGAGGCTGGCGAGGATGTTGCCCGCCTTCATTCCGGCGATCTTTCGGTCTGGAGCGCCGTGGCCGAGCAGATGCGTCGTCTCGATCGGCTGGGCATTGCTTACACATTGACGCCGGGCGTTCCGTCCTTTGCGGCGGCAGCGGCGGCCTTGGGGCGCGAGCTGACCATTCCGGGTGAAGCGCAGAGCCTGATATTGACCCGCGTTTCGGGCCGCGCCTCGCCCATGCCGGTGGGTGAAAACCTGGCAGCGTTTGCTGCAACCGGCGCAACGCTGGCGATCCATCTGGCCATTCATGCGCTGGATAAAGTAGTGGCGGAACTGACGCCGTTCTATGGCGCGGATTGCCCCGTGGCGATTGTGGCGCATGCGAGCTGGCCCAACGAGATGATCCTGCGCGGCACGCTGGGCGATATTGAAGCCAAATTTACGGCCAACCCGGTCGAACGCACGGCGTTGATCTTTGTTGGCAAGGGGCTTGGAGCGGAGGATTTCCGGGAGAGCTCGCTTTACGACCCGGACTATCAGCGGCGGTTTCGCGGACGGTAGGGGTGGCTACCGTCTTCAGCATTTGGCGGGGTCTTATCACAATCACTGTGCTGCCCTCGGGCTTGACCCGAGGGCCACTATCAAACCACCCATTTCTAGAACGAGGCTCTCAAACAGGCCCTCGGGTCGAGCCCGAGGGCAGCACGGCGCTTGCTTAAGCAAGTGCGATAGCGCCTAGCTTGCGGCAAACGCTGCGTTCATCTCGTCGATAATCGCGCCGTGGTCCTTGTCGCCACGCAGGCCGGCTTCCAGAATTTCCGAGCCCTTTTTCTGGTAGCCCATATAGCCGTCGTAACGGGGGCGGAGCCAGGACTGGTCGAGCGTGGCTAGCGTATCGCGGTAAAAACCATGGACTGGCGCGTTGACGGCCTCGTCCTGCCAGGCGGCGAGATTGCCCGGCTGACCGCCAGCTTCGGCGTAGATGGTCTTTTGTACATCGGCTCCAGCCACCCAGAAGGCGTAGTCGATAGCGGATTCGACATTTTTGGAGAAGGCCGATACCGCGATGCCGGTGCCGCCGAGCGCAGCGCCCAATGGGCCATTGCCACCTGCCGCAGCAATGTCAGCAAAGGCAATACGGTGGGGGCGGAAACCATCGGTGGCGTAGCTCAGATAGCCATAGGTTAGCGGCAGCAGGACCTCGCTGCGCTCGTCTGATGCCATCATCTCCAACGCGGCGATGGGGTCCATGTCCCAGCAATCTGCCTTCACCAGATCAAGTAGTTCAGCCATAGCTCCCAGCACACGAATACCGGCTTCGCGCCCGATCAGTTCATCAGCCTTTTCCGAGGAACAGGGCGTGCCCAGATTGGCGGCGAGCGTATAAAAGGTCATCAGCGCATGGGGCGAGCGCATGGGCAAGGTCACCTTGCCTTGCCGGGCCAGAGCGATCACATCGGCCCAATCCGTAACTGGCGCAGCGAGCGCATCGGCACGATAGGCCAGAACCTGCGACGCAGCATCGATTGGCAGAGCCCACTGGCGCCCCTGCCAATTGTAGCTGGGGAAAGACTCGCCCACTGACTGTTTCGCCAGCGCGTCCAACTCAGCCTGCCGTTCCGGTCGATCCAGCGGGGCAAGGCAATTTTCTTCGGCGATCTGACCGACATGAGGATGATCAATGACAATCAGATCATATTTGCGCGCCAGATCTTCGACGGGATAGGACTCGAAATCCTGAAGGCTGCGCTGTTCCCATTCGATGATCACACCGGTCTTTTCCGCCCAGATGCGAGAAGTCGCAACCATCGGATCAAAACCGCGGGGATGGCGCCAGGTCATGCCTTTAAGCGTCGTCAAGTCAGTCTCCATTCGGAAAGTAGGTGCGGAACGTCAGGCGTTCTGCATGATCGCGGTGAGTTCGTCGGCTGCAGCAACGACTTTATCAAGCACAGCACTCGCCTCCATGCGCATGCGGCGCTGGGGCAGGAACGGTATGGTGATGGCGGCCAATGGGTGTCCGGCGGCGTCGAAAACGGGCTTGGACAGATTGATAACGCCAGCGGTCACATCACTGCCCCGCCGCTCATGGCCCTTGGCACGGATGGCCTCGAAACGCTCAAGGAACTGAGCGCGCTCACCCTCTGCAAATTCGGCCAGCAGCATGTCTTGTCTGTTGGCCGCAGAATAAGCGGCGATGACGACGCCCGAGCTGGTTTCCATTGCCGGGAAGCGTGAGCCGACTTTGACCGTATAGTGCATCGGCATGGGGCTATCGGCCTGCGCCAGTATCACCAACGACTTGCCGGTAACGGTAGCGAGGTGACAGGACTGGTCGGTGTCCTCGGTCAGCCGCTCGAGAATGGGCGTCGCGTGATAAATCAGCTTCTGCAAAGGCGGATGGCGCGTGGCCATCTCGAACAGTTTCAGCGTCAGCTCATAGCGGTCCGTTTGCTCATTGCGGCGCAGCAGGCCAAGCCGATGCAGCGACACGACGATGCGGTAAATTTGGCTGGTCGAGCGATCCAGCCGCGTTGCCATTTCGGTGACGCTGAGGCCGGCAATTTCACCGGCCACCAGATCGATAATCTCGAAAGCTTTATCGACGGCGGGAGCCGCATAGTTCGGGCCCAGATCGTTTTCATCCTTAGGCATCTGCAATCCCCCTAAAGATGCGCCAGACCGGTACTAAACACAGGCACGAAGATCAGGACCAGCGCGAAGGCCAGATAGGTCAGGATCATAGGGAAAGCCGCCTTGGTGAATTCGAGCAGCGGCGTCTTGGTGATGGTGCAGGTTGTGAACATGATCGTGCCCACGGGCGGGGTCACGCCGCCGAGATGCGCCATCAGCACGAAGACCACGCCGTAATGCACAGGGTCGATGCCGAGCGCATTGGTGACCGGCAGGAAGATGGGCCCGAGGATCAGGATCAGCGCCGTGCCTTCGATCACCGCGCCTGCCACGAGAATGACGACGGCAATAAGCGCGAGCATCAACGTCGGATTATCGGTGAAGGACAGGAGACCGCCCGCAATGGTTTGCGGCACCTGCTCGAAGGTGAGCACCCAGCTAAAGGCAGTCGATGCAGCAAGGATCAGCAGGATTGCCGCAGTGGTCGAGACCGTTGAACGCAGGGCTTTCCACACCTGGGCCCAGTTTGCCTCGCGATAGGCCAGAACGCAGACCACCGTATAGACCACAGCAACGCCAGCAGCCTCAGCCGGTGTGAACACGCCGCCGCGAATGCCCAAGATAATCAAGACAGGCAAAAGGATGGCGGGGAGAGCGCCGAGGAAGGAGCGGCCCAGCGAAATATCGCCCGGCAATTTCTCGCGCGGCGGGTCCCACTTGTTGATGCGTGAGGTGAAATAAGCCTGCACCAGCATCATCAGCGCCAGCAGGACGCCCGGCACGATGGCGGCGGCGAAAAGCTGGCCGATGGAGGTATTGGTGACAAAGCCGAAGAGGATGAGCCCAATGCCGGGCGGGATCATCGGCGCGATCAAGGAAGACACAGCCGTCAGCGCCGTCGCATAGGGCAGCGGATAGCCGCGCTTGGTCATTTCCGGCACGATGATCTTGGCCTGCATGGCTGCGTCGCCATTGGCCGAACCGGACATGCCTGCAAGCAGGGTCGAGAGCAAAACATTGGTCTGCGCCAGCCCGCCCCAGACGCGGCGGGTCAGCACGGCGGCAAAATCCATCACCCGGCGGCTAATCCCGGAAATGTTCATCAATTCGCCAACGAGGATGAAGAGCGGCACCGCCAGCAACGGAAAGCTCTGCGTGCCCTGCACGATGCGCTGCGCCAGCACCACATCCATCAGCGCTGGCTCCATGATGACATAGGCCACCGAGAGCATGAGCAGGATAAGGCCGACGGGAACGCCGAGCGGCAGGAGGAGAAGGAAAAGAACCAGAATAATCCAGAGCATCAGCGCGCTCCACCGGCTGCGAGCCGAATGATACGGCCGATATAGGACAGGGCCAGCAGCCCGAACCCGATCGGCATGGAAAGATAAAGCCACTTCGCGGAAATGCGCAGCGAGGAGATCTGCGCGCCGGTGCGCATATAGAGCTGCCAGCCGATCCAGGCGAGATAGACGCTAAGCGCCAGCACCAGCACGAGCCGGACAAAGACCAGCACCTGGCGAATGGTTTCGTTGCTCACCCCGCCCACAAGATCGAGCCCCATATGGGCGTCGTCGCGGTCGGCCACCGTGAGGCCTACGAAAACCACCCAGGCAAAGAGCAGCGTCGAGAGATCAAAGGAGAAGATCAGCGGCGCACTGAACACGTAGCGCATGACCACGGCACCGAAAACCACGGCGACCAGCACGATCAGCGTGATGACGGTCAGCGCCACCAATAGCTTATCGAGACCGCCCAAAGCGGCATCGAATTTTCTGGAGATTGAATGCAAGCTCCCCTCCTCCCAAAGATGAGACGGCCCGGACATTACGCCCGGGCCGATCAAGGCTTACTGGCCGTCGACAATGGCTTTGGCGCGATCGTACAGACCTTCGCTCCATTCCGGGAAGGCAGCAGCAATGCCACCCGCGCGTTCGGCGAAAGCGGCGCGATCTACATCGGAAATGATGGTCATGCCATTGGCCGCGAGCGTTTCGATACCGGCTTCATAGCTGGCGATGGACGCTTCCGTCATGCTGTCACAGGCTGCATTGGCTTCTTCGGTGAAGATGGCCTGATTGGCTTCGGACAGGTTGTTAAACCACGATGCGCTGACCGTCACCGGCACGATGTCGGTCATGTGGTTGGTCTGGATGAAGAACTTGGTGTTCTCATAGTGCTTCTGGTCGATCATGGCCGAGGGCGGAGCCTCGGCTGCGTCGATCACACCCTGCGCCAGCGCCGAATACACATCGGGCCACGGCATGGGCGTCGCTGCGCCGCCAAACACCAAACGCACCATTTCGGTGTAGATGGTCACCGGCTGAACGCGGATGCTCAGCCCCTCGGAATCAGCAGGCGAGCGGACTTCGCGGTCGCGGGTATAAAGGTCACGCACGCCGAAATGGGCGTAGCACATAACCTTGATATTGTTCTCCAGAACCTTGGCTTCCATGTCCTTGACCAGATCGCTGGCGAGCAGACGCTTGGCGCCGTCGAAGTCCGGATAGAGGAACGGGTAGAGCACGATGGAATAGTCGGGCACGTAGTCGGCCAGAAGCCCGATACCAACCTGCCCCATCAGTTCCGCGCCGAAGGACATCTGCTCAACGACAGCGCCGTTTTCACCCAACTGACCGCTGGGGAAGAGCTCGATCTTGATCTCGCCATTGCTGCGTTCTTCTACGGCCTTGGCCATGTCAACGGCGGCCAGATGCACGAAGTGCTCCGGCGAATTCATATGCGCGAAGCGCAGCACGGACTGAGCCTGTGCGGGCGCGACCATGGCAACAAGGATTGCAGCCGCAGAGGCGGCGAGCGTGAATTTCATGAAGTCTCTCCCCAGAGCCGCGATCCTCGCGCAGCTCATTTTTCATATATAACAATTGTTTTTCATATAGCGATGCGATAGCAGGGTCAAGTCATGTCGCACGGAGGATGAAATGGCCGACCTCACCAATAAAATCGTTCTCATCACCGCCGCGGCGCAGGGCATTGGCCGCGCTTCGGTGGAGGCTTTTGTGCGCGCGGGCGCCAAAGTTATTGCCACCGACATCAATGTGGAAAAGCTGGCAGAGCTCGATGGTATGGCGGGTGTCACTACCCGCGTGCTCGACGTGCTCTCTGCCGATGCGGTGAATGCGGCTGTCGCAGAGATTGGCCATGTGGATGTGCTGTTCAATTGCGCCGGTGTGGTTCATTCCGGCACGGTGCTGGAGATGAGCGACAAGGATTTCGATTTCGCGCTTGATCTCAACGTCAAGGCGCAGATCCGCACGATTCAGGCGGTGCTGCCGCAGATGCTGGAGCGCAAGGATGGCGCGATCATCAATATGGCGACGGTCGCCAGTTCGGTGAAGGGCGTGCCTAATCGCGCCGCTTATACGATTTCCAAGGCTGCAGTGGTGGGCCTGACCAAATCCATCGCCGCCGATTACACCACCAGCAATATCCGCGTGAACGCGATCTGCCCGGGCACGGTGGATAGCCCCAGCCTCCATGAGCGCTGGCATGCAACCGGGGATTTCGAGGGCGCGAAGAAAGCCTTCATTGCGCGCCAGCCCATTGGCCGAATTGCCCGCCCAGAGGAAGTTGCAGACCTCGCCGTTTATCTTGCAGGGGCGACCTATACGACCGGACAGGTCCATATCATCGACGGCGGCTGGACGGCTTAATTCCGCCTTTTCTCAGTTCCATTGCTTTGAAACTAAAATCTTAGCGTCACTTTACTTTTGCTGAGGCAAACCCCAAGGCTCAACAAGCCTTCGGTCATGCGTGGCTGAGGCAAGGGGGGATTAAGGTGGCAAAGACCGCCACACTCATTGAGGTTGCCAAGCTGGCCGGGGTCTCCACGGCCACGGTCAATCGTGTGCTCAAACAGCAGGGCTATATTTCCGACGATGCTCGCGAGCGCGTTCTCGCTGCTGTCGCGGCCACCAATTACCGCCCCAATGTTGTGGCGCGGGGCCTGCGCACCCAGCGCAGCCAGACCATCGGGCTGATGCTGACCGCTATCACGGTCAATCCCTTCTTCGTTGGCGTCGCCCATGCCGTTGAAGCCGCAGCCATCGCGGCGGGCTATCGTGTGGTCATCTTCAACCATGGCGGCAGCGCCGATCATGAGCGCCATGGCATCGAAACCTTCATCGCCCAGCGCGTCGATGCCGTTCTATTCTGCACCGCGGCCAGCGCCGAAAATGTCGAAACCCTCGCCAGCGCAGGCATCCCTGCTATCGAGATCGAGCGCGCGCTGACCGATGCCACCCATTTTGTGCGCGTAGACAATTATGTCGGGGCTAGGGCGGCCATCGACCATCTTGTTGGGCTCGGCCACAAGCGCATTGCATTTGTCGGTGGCGATCCGGCGCTCTATCCGCAGGACTTTAGCCGCCGCCGCTCTGTCGAGGATGACCGTCTTGCCGCTTATCGGGACGGCATGAACGCCCATGGGCTCGAACCCGACCCGACCTATATCCGGCTTGGCCAGTATTACGACCTCGACAGCGGCATTTCCGGCAATGAAGGCCAGCAGCATGCCGACGCGTTGATGGCGCTGCCAAAACCGCCCACAGCCATATTTGCCACTTGCGATATTCTGGCGGCAGGTGTGCTGCAATCGCTTTATATCGCCGGAAAGCGTGTGCCAGAGGACATTTCTGTCGTCGGTTTCGATGACACGCTTGCCCCCGCACTTGCCCCCTCGCTCACCAGCGTCGCGCAACCACTGACAGCGCTGGGACGACAGGGGTTCAATATGGCCCTTGCGGCCATAGAGGGCCAAGAAATGTCCGATGAAATCGTTCTCGACGCTAGTCTCACCATTCGCCGCTCCACAGGACCCGCACGCTGAATAGCGACTGTTTGACACACCTTAAAGCCTGTGTTAACGCTAAACATGTCAACGATGACACATGCGCTTTCTGGGAGGAAAGTGCAGCTCGTAACATACGAGTTCATTGGGAGGAATTTTCTATGCGGCATTCATTGCTCGCGGCGACGACGCTCGCCTCTACCCTGCTCACCGTTCCGGCCTTTGCCGAAACGGTGACATTCTGGCAGTTCTCCACCAATCCAAATGACATTGCCGCGTGGAACGCCATTATCGATGCGTTCGAGGCTAGCCATGAAGGCGTGGATGTGGTCATGGAAATTGTCCCATGGTCCGAACAGCAGCAGCGTCTTGTGACCGCGCTGACCACGGGCGGCCTGCCCGACGTCTCCATGCTCGGCAACAATGTCGTGGCCCAGTTCCAGGCCATTGGCGCGCTCGCCCCACTCGACGACGCCTTCGCCGCCTATGACGCCGCCAATGGCACCGATGTGGCGTCCGACATCTGGCCGGGCGACAAGGGCTATTACAATCTCGGCGGCCAGTGGTGGGCTTCGCCCATCGCCGTCGAAACCCGCGCGCTCTACTACCGCAAGGACCTGTTCGAAGCCGCCGGCCTCGACCCCAACGATCCGCCCGACAACTGGGAAGAGCTGCGCACCACCGCCAAGTCCCTGACCGAAGGCACGCCGGACGGCACCTATGGCGTCGCCCTTTCGACCAGCCTCGACTATTTCACCGTCCATAATTTCATGAGCGCCTATCTCGGCTATGGCGCGCGCATGCTGAATGATGACGGCACCTGCGGCTTCGACAGCCCCGAATTCCGCGCCGCGCTCGATGTCTATACCGGCATTGCGCTCGATGGTTCGACCCATCCTGACGCTGCCAGCATGAATGGCGACGCCTTCCAGCGCGGTTTCCTTGATGGCCGCTATGGCATGATCCTTATGCACCCTAGCCTCTATCGCGATCTGCAGACCGAAAAGCCGGAATGGCTGGATTCGGTGGACATCGCCAAGGTGCCCGCAGGTCCGGTCAATCGCTCCGGCTTCCTCGGCGGTTGGCCGCTGGTGATGTGGAATGCCTCGCAGGCCAAGGATGCAGCCGGCGAATTCATCATGTTCGCCACCCATGGCGATGCGTTCAAGGACCTGGCCGTGGCCGGTGGGTTCATCCCGGGTTCAATCTCGCTTGCGCAGGGCGAACCCTGGACCGAATTCCCCTACCCGCTCTTTGTCGAGCAGCTTCAGGATGCGCGGGCCTATCAATATCCGAGCGAAGCCATTCCGCAGATGGGTCAGCTTGAAGTCGACACGATCCAGAAGGCGGTGCAGGCCGTGGCCTTGGGCCAAAAGAGCATTGATCAGGCCACAGTCGATCTCTGCTCGGACATCAACGCCGTTCTCGCCCGCTGAGGCCTGAACGCGCCCCGGGCGGAGCCAGTCCCCCCGCCGCCTGGGGATTTGTTTCAACCGTAGGGAATGCACCGTCCCAACGGTCGTCATTGCCCGGGCAATCCATCTCGCCCCAAGAATGGACCACCCGGGCAAGCCGGGTGGTGACGTAGAACCAGAAATTGGTGAAGCCCGCCCATGACCGCCCCCGCAACAGACACCGAGCCAAGATCGATCGGCGACATTGCTCTGCCTTATGCGCTGGTCGCGCCCGCCGTGCTCGTCGCCCTCGCCATTGCCGTCGTGCCACTGCTCTACGCGCTGTGGCTGTCGTTTCAGGACTGGTATCTGCTCCGCAATCCGCAGCCGGTCTGGGGCGGGCTCATCAACTATCAGGCGCTCTTCGCCGACGCCGCACTATGGCGCGCCTTCTGGCGCACATGGATCTGGACCATCGGCACCGTGGCGGTCGAAATCGCAATCGCCCTGCCGCTCGCACTCTTGCTCAATCGCGACACCCCGGTCGCCCGCATGGCCTCGGCGCTGATCCTCCTGCCCTGGGTCATGCCCTTCATTGTCCTCGGCTATGGCTGGCGTTTCCTGCTCGACAGCGAGGTCGGCGCTTTACATTCGGTGTTCCAATTCTTCGGCATTGCAGGAAACAGCTCCATCCTCAACGACCCGAATATGGCTCTCGCCATCATCATCTTCATTTCCGGTTGGAAGGGCATGCCCTTCATGGTGCTGGCGCTGCTCGCCGCGCTCAAATCTATCCCTGGCGAGCTCTATGAAGCCGCCGCCATCGATGGCGCATCGCCCTGGCAGCGTTTCGTCACCATCACCCTGCCCTCGATCCAGAACACGATGCTGATCATCGGCCTCGTCCTCGGCATTCTCGCCTTTTACAGTTTTGACCTGCCCTGGATCATGACACGCGGCGGCCCGCAGGACGCCACGACCGTGCTCGGCATTTCCATGTACAAGGCCGTATTCACCGACCTGCGCCCGGCCTATGCCGCCGCCATCAGCGTCGTCATGCTGGCCATTCTCGCCCTCGCCTCCTTCTTCTCACTCAATCTGGGGCGGCGCAAATGAACGAGGAAAGCAGGCTCAAGAGCATCGCACTGGACATATTGACCATCGCCGTTCTGGCGCTAATCCTTCTGCCGATCATCTGGGTGTTTATCGCTTCGATCCGGCCCGATGCCGATATCATGACGCGCAGTCTCATTCCCACGCGCGTCACCTTCGATCACTTCGCCAATATTTTTGCGCGCGCTGACTTCCTCGTCGCCCTGCGCAATAGCCTGCTAGTGGGGGCCGTGGTCGCCGTCGGCACCGTGCTGATCGCCGTGCCAGCCGCCTATTCGCTCAGCCGTTTCACCTATCTCGGTCGCGACTTTATCGGCTTTCTAATTCTTGCCACCCAGATGCTGCCCGCCGTGGCTGTCCTAGTGCCCATCGTCGTCATCATCCGATCGCTGGGCATGGCGAACACCTTGACCGCGTTGACCTTCACCCATCTGGCGCTCGGCCTGCCCATCGCCGTCTGGATGCTCAAGGGCTATATCGACGCCGTGCCGCGCGAGCTGGAAGAAGCCTCCATCATCGATGGCTCCTCGCAATTGGGCGCGATGTTCCGCATCACCCTGCCGCTCATCCGTCCTGCGGTGGTCGCGGTGGGCACCTTTGCCTTCGTGCTCTCCTGGGGTGAATTTATCCTCGCGCTGGCGCTGATCACCAGCGCCGAGGTGAAAACACTGCCGCTGGCATTGCAAACCCTGTTCGACCCCTATTCCTTCTCCTGGGGCGTGGTCATGGCCGGTGGCGTTGTCATCGCCCTCCCTACCATCGTGCTCTTCCTCCTGTTCCGTAATCAACTTGTCGGCGGGCTGACCGCTGGCGGCATCAAAGGGTGACGCTCATGTCGCTGCAAACCAACTCGCTCTATTTCACCGGGCCGCGCGCCGTCGAAATCCGCGCCGAGCCGCTGGATGGCCCGGGCGTTGGCCAGGTGCTGCTCAATCTTGACGTCTCCGGCATCAGCGCCGGCACGGAACTCAACGTCTTCCGAGGCCTCGCCCCGCAATGGCGACAATCCATGGACCCCAAGACGCGCCTGTTCTCAGGCGCGCATGGCTCGGACTGGTCATGGCCCGCGCGCTATGGCTATGCCGCCGTGGGCCGCGTTGCCGAACTGGGCAAGGATGTGGAGAGCCTGCACAAGGGAGATCTGGTCTTCGCCTACGCGCCCCATGGCCAGCATGCCGTAGTCGACGCCAATGCCGTCGTGCCATTGGGAGACCTCGAAGACGCTGAAATCGGCGTTTTTTTCGCCAATCTCAACACCGCCTATAACGGCATTCTCGATGCCAATATCCCGCTCGGGGCCGATGTGGTCGTCTCCGGCCTCGGCGTCATCGGTCAGATGGTCACCCGCCTTCTCGCCCGCAATGGTGCGCGCCAGATCATCGCCGTCGACACGATCGAGCAGCGCCGCCAGCTTGCTTTGCAAGGCGGCGCGACTACCGCACTCGATCCGCGCGATGGCCCCGTTGCCGAGCGCGTCCGAGAGCTTACCGAAGGCCGCGGCGCCGATACGGTCATCGAAGTCTCCGGCGCAGCGCCAGCGCTGAACGAAGCCATCCGCACCGCCGGGTTCAACGGCACCGTCATCGCCATGTCCTGGTATGGCGGCACGTTCGAAAGCCTCAGCCTTTCCGGCGAATTCCACCACAATCGCCCGCGCATCATTTCCTCGCAGGTGGGCACGGTGAACCCGTTCCTCGGCCCGCTCTGGTCGGTAGGCCGTCGCGGCAAGATCGCGCGCGAATATCTCTCCATGCTCGCGCCTGATTTGAAGGGCTTTGTCACCCATCGCGTGCCGCTCGCCGAAGCCGGACGCGGCTATAGCCTGCTCGACCAGGGCTCGCCCGATGTCATGCAAGTGCTGATCGATTATCGCTAAACGGGAAACAGACCCATGAAACTTTCCGCCTGTATCGAATGGCTGTTTGCCGATGCCAGCGACGACTTTGCCGAGCGCATCCGCCTCGCCAAAGCTGCCGGGCTCGACGCGGTCGAATTCTGGTTCTGGTCCAACAAGGACCTCGACGCTGTGGAAGCCGCGCTTGAGGAAACGGGGCTCTCGCTTTCCGGCTTCGTTGCCGAGCCGATGATCGCGCTGACCGACCCGAAGAACCACGCCGACTTCCTCGCCGGCCTCGCTACATCAATGCACCATGCCCGGCGCCTCGGCGCCAAGGTGCTGATCGCTCAGGCCGGTAATGATCTGCCCGGCCATAGCCGTGAGGAGCAGCATGATGCGCTGGTCCATTGCCTCCGTTCCGCTGCTGACATCCTTGAAGGCAGCGGCGTGCGTCTCGGCGTCGAACCGCTCAATACGCTGATCGACCATCCCGGCTACTACCTCTCCTCCACCCGCGAGGCGCTCAATATCGTGGAGGAAGTAGGCCGCCCCGAAATCGGCGTGGTCTATGACCTCTACCATTCCTATGTGATGGGCGAGCGCATCGAGGATGTGCTGCAGGATCGTGTATCCCGCGTCGTCCATGCCCATGTCGCCGACCATCCCGGACGCAACGATCCGGGCTTGGGGGAAATCGACCTAGGCAACCGCCTCGCCTGGCTCTATGCCAATGGCTACCAGGGCGCGGTCGGGCTGGAATACAAGCCCAATGGCTCCACCGCCGACGCGCTGGCCAAGGTCCGCGCCGCTCTCACCACAGCCTGACCGGGAGACGAGAATGTCGGACATCAAGGTCACGAACCTGCGCAAGAATTACGGTGCCGTCGAAGTCCTCAAGGGCATTGATCTCGACATCAAGTCGGGAGAATTCGTGATCTTTGTCGGCCCGTCCGGCTGCGGTAAGTCTACGCTCCTCCGCTGCATTTCCGGGCTCGAACGCATTTCCTCCGGCAAGCTCGAAATCGGCGGGCGCATGGTCAACAATGTGCCTGCATCCAAACGCGGCATTGCCATGGTGTTCCAGTCCTATGCGCTCTATCCGCATATGAGCGTGCGGGAAAACATGGCCTATTCCATGAAACTCCGCCGCGCGCCGCAGGCAGAGATCGAGGCCCGCGTAGCCGACGCCGCCCGCAAATTGCAGCTCGAACCCTATCTCGACCGTTTCCCGCGCGAACTCTCCGGCGGTCAGCGCCAGCGCGTCGCCATTGGCCGCGCCATCGTGCGTGATCCGCAAGTGTTTCTGTTCGACGAGCCGCTGTCCAATCTCGACGCCGCCCTGCGCGTCGCCACGCGGCTGGAAATTGCAAAGCTCAAGCAAAGCCTGCCCGAAACCACCATGGTCTATGTCACCCACGATCAGGTGGAAGCCATGACGCTTGCCGACCGGATCGTCGTGCTCAATGCCGGTCGGGTCGAGCAGGTCGGCACGCCCGAAGAACTGTATGAGCGCCCGCAATCGCTGTTCGTTGCCGGCTTTATCGGCTCGCCGAAAATGAACCTGATGAAAGAAGATGACGGCACGACAGTCGGTGTGCGTCCGGAGGACATCACGCTCGGCTCTGGCTCGCATCAGGGCAAGGTTGCCTATGTCGAATATCTCGGCGCAGACAGCTTCGCCTTCCTCGACATCGGTGGAGACGAGTTACTGACCGTGCGGCAGACGCGAAGCGACATGCCGGAAGTTGGCAACATGGTCAGCTACGACTACCCGCAGGATCGCGTGCATAGCTTCGACGCGCACGGTATGCGGGTGAATTAGGCGGGCTTTTCGCTGCGGCTAGTACAAACACCGTGCTGCCCTCGGGCCTGACCCGAGGGCCTATCGCCGCGGCGCACGAACCAACTGTCGGGGGCTCTCTGAGTGGCCCTCGGGTCAAGCCCGAGGGCAGCACAGTGCGGGATTGTGTGGCATGCTCACCGCAATGCCCGCCCCGCAGCATCAAACAGATGCAGCCCCTCTGCCGGCAGCTTCATGTGGATGTCCTGCCCCACTTGCAGGTCCGGCGCGCCGTCGATTTTGAGCGTCACCGTCTCGCCGCTGGGCAGTTCGGCATAGGCCAGTGCATATTCGCCGAACTGCTCGACCACAGCCAGCGTGCCGGAGAGGTCGGCACTCGCAGCGTCGGCTAGAAGCAGATGCTCAGGGCGAACACCCAGCGTCTGTGCCTCGCCAAGATTCTCGCGGGCCAGCGGCACCACCTTGCCACTCGGCAAAGACAGTCCGCCGCCGGAGGCTGTCACATTCAAAAAATTCATCCGCTGGCTGGCGATGAACCCGGCCACGAATGTATTGACCGGGCTGGTGTAGAGCTCCAGCGGCGAGCCCACCTGCTCAATCTTTCCGGCATTCAGCACGACGATCCGGTCAGCCAGCGTCATGGCCTCCACCTGATCATGGGTCACATAGATCATGGTGGCGTCGAGCGTCGAATGCAGCTTGGCGATTTCCACGCGCGTCTGAGCGCGCAAAGATGCGTCGAGGTTGGACAGCGGCTCGTCGAACAGGAACACTTTGGGATTGCGCACAATGGCTCGACCAATGGCAACGCGCTGCCTTTGCCCGCCAGACAGCGCTTTCGGCATGCGGTCGAGATAAGGCTCGATCTGAAGAATGCGCGCCGCTTCCCGTACGCGCCGTTCCATTTCCTCTTTCGGCGTTTTGGCGAGTTTGAGGCCAAAGGCCATGTTGTCGAAGACCGTCATATGCGGATAGAGCGCGTAGGACTGAAACACCATGGCGATGCCGCGCTGCGGCGATGGCACATCGTTGACCACTTTGCCGCCAATGGCGATTTCGCCGCCGCTGATCGGCTCCAACCCGGCAATCATGCGCAACAATGTGGACTTGCCACAGCCGGACGGCCCGACAAACACCACGAACTCGCCCGCCTTGATGTCGAGATCGACGCCGTGGACCACTTCGAGCGCACCATAGGATTTCCGCACGGCTTTCAGGCTTACGTCAGACATGACTGTCTCCTCCGGCCCATCATCACTTCGTTTCCACAAGCAGCGTGGTGATCTCGAACGGGCGCAATTGCAGGTTGATGCTGTTGCCGGTGACGATCAGCTTTTCGCCCGCCTGTTCCTCCATCAGATTGACCGCCCGCACCGATTTCACATCCATGCCGAAGGTGATCGTTGCATTGGCGCGGATATTGGCATGCTCGAAAACACGCAGCACCAAGGCGTCGGATTTTTCGGCCTTCTTCACAGTTTCAATGGTGACATTGGGCACATCGACACTGGCAAGGCTGAAGCTGGCAAAGTCGGCAGCAGGTGCCGAAGCTGTGCGCGCACCAATAAAGGCGACGGGATTGTTGAAACGCTCCGCCGCGCGATGCACTTCTGCCAGATCGGCCACGCCTTCATGCACGAACATGGCGTAGCGAATACGATGTTCGCCAAGGTCCGCCTCGGGATGGGGATGAGTGGAGCCGCGCACCAGCGTCAGCCGCACTGTCTGCTCATGGCAATCATAGGCATATTTGCTGTCGTTGAGCAGCGCGACGCCAAAATCGGCCTCGGCAATATCGACCCAGCGATGCATGCTCGCCTCGAACCGCGCGCGGTCCCATGTTGTGTTACGATGCGTTGGCCGCGTCACATGTCCGAAAGCGATTTCTGAGCGCACTTCGGACGTATTGAGATCGAAGGGGAACAGCGCCTTGATGACTTGCGCCCGCTCCTGCCAGTCGATGAATGTATCGAACTCCACCTGTCGCTCACCGGCAGCGAGCGAAATCACCTGAACGATCTTTGACTTCTGGTAGCCGCGCTCGACGCGGATGGCGGCGCGGTGCGGGCCGGTTTCGACCACCGAAATCTGTGCCTTGCCATCGGCCAAAGCCCAGAATTGTTCCTCGAAATAGCGGTCAATGTCCCAGGCGTCCCAGTTCATCGGCTTGTCTTCATAGGCGATCAGCCGATTGGCCTTTTCGCCTGCCACCAGCGTTTCGCGATTACGCGTCTTGTCGAAGACCGAGGTGATTTCACCTTTGGCATCGAATTCGACGCGGAGCAGATCGTTTTCCAGATGCTTGGTCGAAACCGATACGGCGCTTTTGGCGGTAGCAGTGCCGGAAACAACCTGCGCGGCGGTCCAGCCCAGAGGCGCGATGTCCTTGACCAGAGCCACGCTGTCGCTGGAGCCATCAGCACGGGTAATCTGCTGCGCCGGAACCGTGCCGCTAGCAGTGGCAAGAGCTGCACCCTCCGCGACCTCGCCCAAATGCACCAGCCCAGAGCGGTTTTGGCTGGTAAAGTTCAGCAGCCGCGCGCCGTTCGCGCCCGGCTTGGTCGCGGCCTGCGCAGCAGCATGCCAGGGGCCATTGGCGGAATCCAGTGTTGAGAAAATGCGGCCATATTCATTGTCGCTGTCAACATAGACTTCGGGAATTGAGGTGCCCGGCAGAATGTCGTGGAATTGGTTGATCAGCACCAGCTCCCAGAATTCGGCTAAAGTTTCGCTCGGATAGGCATGGCCCGCCGTGACCAGCGCCAGCGCGCCAAGCATTTCCAGCTCACGCAGCCGACGCTCGGCATTGCGATTATTGGCCTTATTCTTGGCCACCGAAGTCAGCGTACCGCGGTGATATTGCAGGTACAGTTCACCATTCCATGTGGGGAAGCGCGCCGGGTCGGCGTCCATCGCCTTGCCCAGCCGGTCGAGGAAGGGCACGATGCCTTCGAGCTTCACCTTTGGCGCGCCGGGAATGCCGCGTTCGAGCCGCGTGCCGCGCTCGATCATGGCGCGGGTGGGGCCGCCGCCGCCATCGCCATAGCCATAGGACATGACAACCTCGTCATAGGCCGCCTTGGGCTCATAGCGTTTCCACGCGCCCATGGTCTCGCTGACCGAGAGATCGCCGTTATAGGTCGTGAAAATCTCTTCGCTGTCATATTTCTGAGCAGTGATCAGTTGCGCCTTGGTCTCGGTGCCGTCGATACCGCGCCAGAAGAAGGTGTCATAGGGGTGCCGATCGGTGTCATTCCAGCTCAGCTTGGACGTGACGAAGTATTTGAGCCCCGACTTGTCCATGATCTGCGGCAGGTTGGCCGAATAGCCAAATGTGTCGGGCAGCCAGACGGTCTTGGGATCGACGCCGAAATGTTCGAGATGGAAACGCCGCCCGCGCATGATCTGGCGCACCAGACTTTCGCCCGAAGCGATATTGACGTCCGGCTCCACCCACATTGCGCCTTCGATCTCGAACTGGCCGGATTTTACCCGCTTGACCATGCGGTCCCAGATTTCCGGATAGTCCTTCTTCAGGAAATCGAAGAGCACCGACTGGTTATACATGAAGACGAATTGGGGATATTCCTCCATAAGATTGAGAACGGTGGCAAAGCTGCGGCCCGTCTTGTCGCGGGTATGCATCACCCGCCACAGCCAGCCGACATCGAGATGGGTGGAGCCGACAGCGGTGATCTGCGGCTGCACTTCGGTATCGACCAGAGCGTAGATTTCAGCGGCGATCTTTTCGGCTTCCGGCAGACCCTTTTCAAACGCATCGGTGTGCCCATCGCGTCGATCCAGCGCGCGCAAGGCGCGGTTGACGATGTTAAGGATGGCATGGCGGCGCGGATCGTTCTGCTGCAGGCGAATGGCAACATCGACCGGGGTTTGCAGATCATAATAGAGCTTTTCGGCGCGCTCGTTGCGAAGGAAGAAATCGACCTCAAAGCCGACCAATGGCCGGTCGAAAAAGGTGAAGGCGTTGACGAGCAGGATGTGCTTATTGCCCGGCTTGGCGTTGCGCTCGATCACCAGTTCGGTGTGGTTGCCGTCCAAGGCCTGCGCGATCTTGCCATCGAGATAGGCAAGGCATTGCGGGTCGGTCGAGCCGGGGCGCTCCTGCCATTGGCTGGTAAAATGAGCGACGAAAACCTTGCCCTTTGCCTCTTCCGGCACGGTGATTTCAGCGGCAAACCAGGTGTGTTCCTGATGCTTGGCCCAGACCGAATGGCGCCCGAATTTCTCCCATTGCCGCCAGTCAGCCTTAAGCGCATCGGCGGCTGAAAAGCCATCGGCGCGCTGCACATGCCATTGGAACGGCACATCCTCGAGCGGAGTGCGGATTTTCTTTTCCAGATCGGCGCAGAGGCGCAGCAGCTTGCCTTCCTGCTTGAGATCATCGTCCAGCAAACCAAGTTTGGACGAAAGGGGATTGGAATAGGTCATCCTTTAACTCCGACACCGGCGAACCCTGTGTTCATGTTTCGCCGCAACAAGAAATACACGCCGATCGCCGGCGCCGCGTAGATGATGGAAAAGGCCGTCAGGAACCCGTAATTGATCGCCCCCTGCTGGCCGAATGCCGCGTAAAGCCCCACAGACATCGGGAAAGCGTCCTGCACGCGGGCAAAGATCAGGGGCAGCAGGAACTCGTTCCACGCCCCGGTGAATGAGAAGAACCAGACCACCGCGATACCGGCCCGCGACATGGGCAGCACGATCTTGGTGACGATCTGAAAGAGGCTCGCGCCCTCGACATAGGCGGCTTCCTCAAGCTCGATCGGCACGGTGTCGAAGAAGTTTTTCAGCAGCAGCAGCGTGAACGGCAGATTGAGCACTGTGAGCGCAATGATGACACCGAACTGGTTGAGCAGGCCCAGCCGTTGCGCCGAGAAATAGAGCGGCACCAACACACCCGCCGAAGGCAACATGCGCAGCAGCACCAGCGTCCAGAGGAACGCATTGCGCCCCGGTATTTTGAGCCGCGAGAGCGGATAGGCCGCCGAAATACCGACGATAACGCTGAGCGTGGCGGTGCCAGCCGCAATCATCATCGAATTGATGAATTGCCGCCCCGCATTGCCGCTCACCGCCTGCGCGAAATTGTCGAGCCCGACGGCACCGGGGATTTCCAATTGACCGGTCGAGAGCGGATTGAAGGCATTGAGGATGAGCCAGGAAAACGGGCTGATCCAGATGACGGCCATGAAGGCCAGGGCAATGGCTGTGAGGCGCGAGGGCGCGTTGGATTCCATTATTTGGGCTCCCGCAACAGACGCAGATAAAACAGGGACAGGATGCCCACGATAACCAGCATGGCCACCGAGATGGCTGAGCCAAAGCCCAGATTGCCGCGCGCAAAACTCTGATTGTAGAGGAAGACGGCCAGCGTCTCGGTCTGCCGCCCCGGTCCACCGCCGGTCATCGCGAAAATCAGCGGGAAATAGGTGAAGGTCCAGATAGTGATGAACAGCATATTGGTCGCGATATGCGGCCTGATGATCGGCAATTGCACCAGCCAGATGCGCTGAAGGGGCGTCGCGCCATCGACCTTGGCCGCCTCGACCACCTCGCGGCTGACGGAGTCCAAGGCAGCTGAAAACAGCAGATAGGACCAGGCCGTGCCCTTCCAGATATTTGCAATGGTCACCACCGGCAGGGCATAGTCATTGATGAAATTGACCGGTGGCAGACCCAGCGGGCGGATGATGAGCTGGTTGATCAGCCCGGTCTGCGCCGTGGTGGCCGACCATAGGAAGGCCGCCACGATATCGGGCAGCAGCCAGCCCAGCATGATGCAGACTTCGACCACCGTTCGCAGCGTCGAGCGCGTGCCGCGCAGTGTCGCGGCCAGCAGGAAGCCGAGCACGGACTGGCCGACAATGGCCGAGAAAAAGACGAAGATCACCGTGGTCCAGAGCGATTCAAGAAAGCCGCGGCGGGTGAACAAGCGCTCGAAATTTTCGAGGCCGACCCAGCTCCATTCCACGCTCTTGCGACCCACCAAAGCTAGGTCGGTGAAGGAAAACGCAAAGGCCCAGCCGGTGAAATAGAGCAGCGTGCCGATGAGCAGAATGGCCGGCAACATGCCCAGGCCAAGGACCCAGAGATTGCTCGTCAGCCAGGGATTGCTCTGGTTTTTCATGGGTGCCTCTTGGTCGGGCAGATGGGTTCAACACACTCGATCAGCACCCTCCCCCTCGCGGGGAGGGCCGGGGTGGGGGGATGAGAGCCGTGATACCGAGGCTCCCGCACCCCCTCCCATCCTCCCCCGTCGAGGGGGAGGTGCCGCATCGGGGTCGTGGCGGATCTGGGTTCAGAAAAATCCGACGACGCCAGGAGGACATTGGCGCCGCCGAAGGGTCGCCATTCGGGCCTAGCCCTCATGGCCTTCTCGCTTCAGATCGCTCCACCGGAGCGATCTGCCCTTGCGGGACGGCTCGAAGTCACTCGTAGACGATCACGTTTTCCTCGCCGAACTCGTCGACCAGGGCATCGTGATATTCCTGAACCACCTCGTCCGGCGTCACGCCGTCGAGAATGTCGGCCGTGGCCTGCTGGATCAGCGCGGAGACCGTCTGATAGCCGGGCACGGTGTCGCGGCCAGTCGTGTCGGCAGCGAGCTTGGTGGCTTCGGCGAGGAAGGTGTCCGCCGTATATTCCGGGCTTTCCGAAATATCGGTGCGCACGGCCATGCGGTGGTTCGCCAGCGTCCACGCCTTGAAATTCTCTTCATCGAAGATCGTGGTGATCAGTTTGAAGGCCATGTCCTTGTCGGCGGCATTGGCATTGATGCCGATGGTCCAGCCACCCGAAATATTGGTGGTCGCCTTGGCGCCTTCGACGCCAGACCCCGGCCATGGTGTCCAGGCCACCGTCGCGTCGCGCTCCTCACGGCTCGGCGGGTTGTTGCAATCCCACAGGCATGCATCTTCCCAAGAGCCAGACGCCAGAATACCCAGCTCGTCAGCAGCAAGAGCCGCCCGCACCGCCGCGCCAATATCGGTCGCATAGTTCAGCTCAGCGGTATTGAGCTGGCGCTCGACATAGACCTGATAGAAGAAATCGAAGGTGCGGCGCAGGCCGGGGCTGTCGCCGATCCACTGATTGGTTTCGCGATTCAGGAGGCGATTGCGGTCACCCTCGGGCACGTCCGAGCCCAGCAGCGCCATATAGACGCCCTGCATGGTGGCGGCTTCCGCCTGTTTGGTGCCAGCGGGAAGCTGGAACGGATAGCGGACGCCCGCATCCTTGAGCTTTTGCGCGGCGTCGAGAACATCGTCCCAGGTCTTGGGATGCCAGGGCGTTTCGATACCGGCCTTTTCAAAATTGGACAGATCGTACCAGAGCATGCGCACATCGGTATCGGTGGGCAGCGCATAGACCTGATCCTGATAGGAGGCGACTTCGAGCAGGCCGGGCAGATAATACTGATACTGGTCCCAACCAGCGAGCAAGTCATCAAGCGGCAGAAGGTAGCCCGCCGAGGCCAGCTCGGACACCATGAAACTGTCCATCAGGTTGACGTCGGCGGCAGTTCCGGCAGCCAGATCGAGCGCGATGCGCTGGTCATAGCCCTGCCCCGGCAATTTGATGGCATTCACCTTTTCACCGGTTTCAGCCTCAAAGGCGGCAATGCCGGGCTCGACCAACGCTGCAATCCATTCGGCATACATGAACGAAACTTCGGCCCGCGCCGGAGCGGCGATGGCGGCCGACATGGCAATGGTTGCCACCCCGTTCAAAAGCACTTTTCTAAGCATGTCATCCCTCCCTGTGGGTCCCGGCGCCAAGACCAGCGCCAGAGCCGGCTCCTCTTCCGGCTTATGTCAGCGAGCAAATCACAAATTATGCAACGTTGCAATTCATGATCTTATAACGGTGCAACAGTAATTCATTACACATATATATATCTGATTTAATTATCTAATTTCCCAGGATCTTATGCCATTAAAATTTTTAAAACGATTGCATCGTTGCACATTGGATAGGTGCACTCCTTGCCTGCCTCGTGCTAAGAAAAGCGTTCGGGGGTTGCAGCATGCAAAACGACAGGTCTAAATCAGCGGGCAAAGGGCGCGTCACGCTCAAGACAATTGCCGAGGTCACTGGCCTCAGCCTCTCGACAGTTTCCTTATCCCTACGCGGTGGCACGACCCTCAAGCAGGAAACGCGTGACAAGGTTGCCGAGGCTGCCAAGTCCCTGGGCTATGTGCCTGATCGCGCTGGGGTGCGCCTGCGCACCGGCAAAACCAATGTCATCGCTCTGGTGCTCGAAAGCTCGGGCGATTCCATTGATTTCGCCCGCCACATGATCAAGGGCATCGGTCAGGCCATTCACGGGACCCGCTACCACCTGTCCATTGCGCCCGAATTCGATGACCCCGGCTCAGTGGATACGATCCGTTATATCCTCGACAATCGCACAGCCGATGGCGTCATCATCACCCATACCGGGCCGCGCGACAAACGCGTGCAATTGCTGATGGACGCCGATTTTCCGTTCGTGTCGCATGGGCGAACGGAGTTTTTCACGCCCCACGCCTATCACGATTTTCACGCCGAAGCCTTCATCACCGCCTCGGTGGAGCGGCTTGTCGGCAAGGGCGCACGAAACCTGTTGCTGATGGTGGGTGATGATAGCACCACCAATTACCACAATATCGTCACCGCTTACCGCAGGGCGATTGCCAAGGCGGGGGTGGATGGACATGTGTTCGACCGCATGCCACCCCGCGCCAGTGCGGCCGAAATCCGCCGCATCGGTGAGCAATTGGCGCAAGCGCCTAACCGGCCCGACGGGATTATCAGCGACACCGAATTGCGCACCATTTCCTTGGTCGGCGGCCTGCAGGATGGCGGCGTCCGTGTGGGCAAGGACATCCTTCTCGTCTATAAGCAGACCTCGGACATCCTCCCCACCTTCTTCCCCCTGCTCGACAGCGTGCGCGAAGACGTTTTTGCCGCCGGGGTAGAGCTCACCCATCTCCTCCTCCGCCGCATAGCGGGCGAATCTGCCGAAAATCTTCAAACGCTGTCCGAGCCCGAACTGCATTGGCGCAGCGGGGATTAGAACCAGACCAGCATTCTTGCCGCAACCGATCCAAAATGGTCTAAGGCCACACATCACACCAAGGCTGGAGCGGATCGTGCCTGCAGAAATCAAAGCCGTTACAGCTCTTTACGATTTGGGCCGGGCCAAATTCGGGCGCTCCATCGATCTTTATGTCGGCTGGCTCAATGATACGCTGCGCTTGCCCGTGCCCTTCACCATTTTTCTCGCCCCCGACTTCGACGCCAGCGCTATCGTGTTGAAGCCCCACGATAAAATCGTCCGTGTGCCCATGCATGAATTTTATCCCATGCGATGGGCAGACCGAGTCGAACCCATTCGTCTCGCCTCCACCAGCAAAGACCTCACCTTCACCCTGCCAAACTACGCGCTTTTGATGATGTCGAAATTCGACATGCTCGAGCGCGTCGCGGCAGAATATGGCCCCGACTGCAAAATGGTATGGGTTGATGCTGGCGCCTCCCGCTTCATCCGACAGGATATGGCGGAAGGGAAAGTCTCGGCCTCATTTCTGGACGGGCTCAAAGACGCGACATTTGCGGGTGCAGCACCCAGCTGGGCCGTCCGACAAATTCGCGAAAAAAGCACTGACCAGGTCGTCGGCACTTCATCACGCCTGATCACCGGCAGCGACTTTTACGCAACCGGCGCTGGTGCAGCCGATGCCGCAAAGCGGCTCTATGACCTGGTGGAAAACAGCTGGCTGCCGCGCGGTAAATGGGACAATGAGCAGATCGCCATGGGCTGCATGGCGGAGCGGGGCTGGCCGGGCTTCCAGATAGCATTGGAAAACCAGAAATTCGCCTCGCTCGTCGCAAGTCTCTTTTCCCTGCAGCTCCACCGGGGCGGCCTGCCAGGGCGCATTGAACGATGGCTCGATAGCAGAGTGCAAAAGCGCAACTGACCCGCGACCTTGCGCCTTTTCCTAAATCGGCAGTACCCGCGAGAACTTCACCGCGCCGAGCGAGAAACTACTTTCGATCGAAGCCACTCCATCAAGCTGGGTGAGCTTGTCGCGCAGGAAGTGTTCGTAGGATTCGAGGTCGGAACAGACGACCCGCAACATGAAGTCGAACTTGCCGGTCATCAGATAGCATTCCATCACCTCTGGCCACCGGCTGATCGCCGCCCCGAAGGCATCGAGATTGCCGGCCCGCTGGCGCTCCAGCTTGATCGAGATGAAAACCGAGACCGGCAAGCCGACCGCCTTCTGCTCGATATTGGCGCTATAGCCCGAAATCACCCCGTCTTTCTCGAGCTGACGCACCCGGCGCAGGCAGGGGGAAGGCGATAATCCCACCCTGTCCGCGAGCGCCTGCACCGTCATGCGTCCATCTTCCTGCAAGGCGCGCAGAATACGGCGATCCTGCGGATCAATTCCAATTTTGGCGATTTCTGCCATTTTTCATCAACAACCTTGTCATTTCCTGCGCAATATGCGGCAGAGACGACCAAGATAGACAGAAATCGCCTCGCAGCAAAACGCATTCTTGATGGACCGGGGAGGACTATCGGGATGACTAAAACAGGTCTGGGACGTGTCGAGGCAATTGAGGCTCTGACGCGGAAATCACTATGGCTGGCAAGTTGGATGATCCATCACGCCAACCATATCCGCCCCAATGTCGATGGGGTAAAAGTGGGTGGCCATCAGGCCAGTTCCGCGTCGATGGCGGCTCTGCTCTCGACACTTTACTTCGGCGTCTTGAAGCCCGAAGACCGCGTGGCAGTGAAACCCCATGCCGCGCCGGTTTTTCATGCCATTCAATATCTGATGGGTCGCCAGACAAGGCAAAAGCTCGTCGACTTCCGCGCCTTTGGCGGGGCCCAATCCTATCCTTCGCGCACCAAGGATACGGACGATGTCGATTTCTCGACCGGCTCAGTGGGCCTAGGCGTCGCCTTTTCTGCTTTCGCCTCGATGGTTCAGGACTATGTGCGCGCCAAAGACTGGGCGCGTGACGACCTTCCAGAAGGCCGGATGATCGCGCTGGCCGGCGATGCGGAGCTGGACGAGGGCAACATTTATGAATGCCTGCTCGAAGGCTGGAAGCACGGGTTGCGCAATTGCTGGTGGATCATCGACTACAACCGCCAGAGCCTCGATGGCGTGGTGCGCGAAGGGCTTTACGATCGCATCGAAGCCATTTTCAACGCCTTTGGCTGGAAGGTCGTCACCCTCAAATATGGCACGCTGCAACGCGCGGCTTTTGCCGAACCCGGCGGCGAACGCCTCAAGGACTGGATCGACGGTTGCCCCAATGCGCTCTATTCTGCCTTGATGTTCCGGGGCGGCTCAGCCTGGCGCGAACGGCTATCCGACGAGATTGGCGATCAAGGCGACGTCTCCGCTCTTCTCGCCCGCCGCAGCGATGATGAGCTCGCCGCACTGATGGCCAATCTTGGCGGCCATTGCGTGCAAAGCCTGCTCGAGCAGTTCGAAGCCGCCGGCAGCGATCAGCCCACCGTCTTCATCGCCTATACGGTGAAGGGCTGGGGCACGCCGCTTGCCGGTCACAAAGACAACCATGCCGGGCAGATGAATTCCGCCCAGATTGCGCAATTGCAGCAGGCTCATAAGGTCCGCGAAGGACATGAATGGGATCTGTTCGAGGGGCTGGACAATCCCGCGGCGCTTCAGACTTTCCTCGACGCAGTCCCGTTTAACACCAAGGCATCGCGCCGCCTGGCCTCTCCCGCCGTGCCGACCATCGGCCCGCAATTCATTGGCACGGGCGCGACCTCTACTCAGGCCGCCTTCGGCAAGATCATCGACGCCATCGCCAAGACCGACAGTGAACTGGCCCGCCGTATCGTCACAACTTCCCCCGACGTTACCGTCTCAACCAATCTCGGCGCATGGGTCAACCGGCGACACCTGTTTGCCCCGCGCGAAATGGCCGACATTTTCCAGAAGGAGGCGATCCCCTCCACACAAAAGTGGCGCTTCGGCCCCGATGGTCAGCATATGGAGCTGGGCATTGCCGAAATGAGCCTGTTCCTGATGCTGGGCGCTGCCGGCCTGTCGCACTCGCTGTTCGGCGAGCGCCTCCTACCCATCGGCACGCTTTACGATCCCTTCATCGCCCGCGGCCTCGATTCCCTCAACTACGCCTGTTATCAGGATGCCCGCTTCCTTCTTGTCGCCACCCCTTCCGGTGTGTCGCTGGCGGGCGAAGGCGGTGCGCATCAATCCATCTCTTCTCCGCTGATCGGCATGGCGCAGGATGGGCTCGCCAGTTTCGAGCCGGCCTTTGCCGACGAGCTGGCGATCATCGTGGACTGGGCCTTCGATTACATGCAGCGCTCCGGTGATGCGCGTCCCGATCTGGCCGATTGGCCGCGCGATCTCGCCGGTGGCTCCGTTTATCTGCGCTTATCTACCCGTAGCATCGATCAGGTGCCGCGAGAGGTGAACAGTCTGCTAACGAATTCGGTCATTGGTGGTGCCTATTGGCTAAAAAAGCCGACGCCGGAATGCGAAATCGTCATCGCCTATCAGGGTGTGCTGGCCAGCGAAGCTATTGAGGCTGCCGCACGGCTCGGCGGCGACAAACGCAATGTGGCCGTGCTGGCCGTCACCTCCTCCGACCGCCTCAATGCCGGCTGGCAAGCGGCGCAGCGTGCACGGCGTCATGGAGATAAGTCCATGAGCCATATCGAAAATCTACTCTGCGAAGTCCCTCATCGCGCCGGCATCGTCACCGCGATAGATGCGCATCCCGCCACTCTGGGCTGGCTCGGCAGTGTCCTCGGCCACCGCACGGTTGCACTCGGGGTGGAGCATTTCGGTCAGACCGGCACCGTCAACGACCTCTATCGCCACTTCGAGATCGACGCCCCCGCCATCGAGCAGGCCTGCCGCAGTTTCATGGCTTGAACGCGATAGACTCAGCGTTTCCGAGCATTGTTCATTTGAAACATAACAACATTCGCGCTGGATATTCACAGGTCCAGCGCGACCTGGAAACTGTCACAAAACTGCTAAGTACCTGATCTAGAACCCAAGTCGGGTCACTAGAGAGTCGGCCCTTTGATCAAAAATGTTCAAATGAACATCTCCTGTTTACAAAGGAAGATTCCATGCTGTCATATGTTGCCAAGCACGAGGCGAAAAAGTCTCGGCGCAATAACAAGGGAGTGAGCATGTTCAAGAACGTATTGGGCTTGTCCGTAGGGCTGGCAGCGCTGCTGTCGGCTGGCGCCGCATCGGCGCAGACCGAGATTGCCTGGTGGCACGCAATGGATGCTGAACTTGGCCAGCGCCTCGAAGGCATCGCCAATGGCTTCAATGAAAGCCAGGCCGAATTCAAGGTCGTGCCGACTTACAAGGGCTCCTATCCGGAAACCCTGACCGCAGCGATTGCCGCCTTCCGCGCCAATGAACAGCCCGCCATCGTGCAGGTCTTCGAGGTCGGCACTGGCACAATGATGGCCGCCAAGGGCGCCGTGAACCCGGTCTATCAGCTGATGCAGGACAATGGTCAGCCTTGGGATCCCTCAGGCTTCCTCGCGCCGGTCACCGGCTATTATTCGGACCCGGAAGGCAACATCCTGTCGCTGCCGTTCAACTCGTCTACCCCGATCATGTACTATAACAAGGACGCGTTCGAGGCTGCCGGGCTTGATCGCGAAACCCCGCCAAAGACATGGGCCGAGCTCGAAACCATGAGCCGCCAGATCGTGGACTCGGGCGCTGCCAAGTGCGGTTTCACCACTGGCTGGGTGAGCTGGGTTCAGCTCGAAAACCTTTCGGCCATCCACGATCAGCCCTATGGAACGCTGGAAAACGGCTTTGCAGGCTTGGGCACTGAATTCACCTTCAACGGCCCGGTTCAGGTCAAGCACTTCGAAAACCTCAAAAAATGGGCTGATGAGGGCCTGTTCCAGTATGGCGGCCCTGTCGGCGGCCCAGACGCTCCGCCGAAATTCTACTCCGGCGAATGCGCCATCTACATGAACTCGTCTGCCTCCCGCGCCGGCGTGATCAACAATGCCAAGGACTTCGAAGTGGGCTTTGCGCCCCTGCCTTACTACGACGACGTGACCACCGACCCGAAGAACTCGATCATCGGCGGCGCGACGCTGTGGGCGCTGAACGGTAAATCGCCGGAAGTCTATAAGGGCGTGGCAGAATTCTTCACCTATCTCTCCAGCCCCGAAGTTCAGGCCGACTGGCATCAGGCGACCGGCTACCTGCCGATCACCAATGCCTCTTTTGAACTGGGCCAGGAACAGGGTTATTACGAAGCCAATCCGGGTTCGGACGTTGCCATCAACCAGATCACCCGCGGCACCCCTACTGCTAATTCCAAGGGTATCCGCTTCGGCAACCTGACCCAGGTTCGTACCGTGATCGACGAAGAGTTCGAAGCTCTCCTAGCCGGTTCCAAGTCTGCTCAGGAAGCTCTGGACGCTGCCGTTACCCGCGGCAACCAGATCCTGCGCGACTTCGAAGCCGCCAACCAGTAAGCCGCGATACTTTGGCCTCCGTCCTTTGGTCGGGGGCCTTTTCCGCTGACGCAGTCCTGCGCCGGTCGGCGCTTTGCGCCCTGACCATTTCACCGGAGCCGCCAGTCCATGCAGACCAAGCGCACCATCTTTCCGAACAAGTTTCTGCCCTATGCGCTCCTGGCGCCGCAGCTTGCGATCACCCTGATCTTCTTCATCTGGCCAGCTCTGCAGGCGGTCAAATCGTCCTTCGAGCGCGAAGACCCGTTCGGCTTCCGCACCACGTTCGTGTGGTTCGAGAATTACACCCGCGTGTTGATGGACCCGCTCTATCTCAATTCGGTCGGCCGCACGGCGATCTTCGCGGTCTGCGTGACATTACTCTCAATGAGCCTGTCATTACTGCTGGCCGTTGCGGTCAATCGCGTACTGCGCACCAACAGGCTCTACACTACCCTACTCGTCTGGCCCTATGCCGTGGCCCCGGTGGTGGTGGGCATTCTCTGGTGGTTCATGTTCAACCCCAGCATTGGCATCGCGCCCTATATCATGCGCGGCTTCGGCATCAACTGGAACCATCGCATCGACGGCAATCAGGCCATGATGCTGGTGGTGATGGCCGCAAGCTGGAAGCAAATCTCGTATAATTTCCTGTTCTTCCTCGCGGGCCTGCAATCGGTGCCTCAATCACTGAATGAAGCTGCCGCTATTGATGGGGCAGGACCATTCAAGCGGTTCTGGACCATCGTCTTCCCGCTGCTTTCGCCGACGACCTTTTTCCTCCTCATCGTCAACATCAATTACGCCATGTTTGATACGTTCGGCCTTATTGATGCCACCACTGCGGGCGGGCCTGCGCAGGCCACCAATATCCTTGTTTACAAGGTTTATGCGGACGGCTTTCTGGGTCTCAATATCGGCTCGTCAGCCGCACAATCGGTCATTCTCATGCTCATCGTTATCGCGCTGACTGCCATTCAGTTCCGCTATATCGAGCGGCGCGTACAGTATTAGGAGGCATTCGAATGGTCGAAAATCGCCCCATCCTGACAATTCTCACCCATGCCGTGCTGATCCTGGGCGTTGTCATCGTCGCCTTCCCGGTCTATCTGGCCTTCGTCGCCTCGACCCATGCCAATGGCGATTTCGTCAGCGGGCTCGTACCACTTCTTCCCGGCCCGCATCTGATCGAAAATTACTGGCATATGCTGACGGTCGGCATTTCGAGCGCCGGTGCGCCCCCGCTTTGGGTCATGCTGCTGAACTCGCTGATCATGGCGATCACCATTGCGATCGGCAAAATCGCCATTTCACTGATCTCGGCTTATGCCATCGTCTATTTCAAATTCCCGTTCCGGTTGCTGGCCTTCTGGATCATCTTCATCACCTTGATGCTACCAGTCGAGGTGCGCATCATCCCAACCTTCGCCGTGGTGGCCAATCTGGGCCTCCTCAATTCCTATGTGGGCCTCACCCTACCCCTCATTGCCTCGGCCACAGCTACCTTCCTGTTCCGCCAGTTCTTTCTGACCGTACCGGATGAACTGATGGAAGCCGCGCGTGTCGATGGTGCTGGGCCGCTTAAATTCTTCCGCGATATCCTCTTGCCGCTCAGCCGCACCAATATCGCGGCGCTGTTCGTCATCCTCTTCATCTATGGATGGGTGCAATATCTTTGGCCGCTGCTCGTCACCACCGACAGCCGCTATTACACCATCGTCATGGGCATCAAACGCCTCGCTGCCACCGCCGATGGCGAGCCGCAATGGCATCTGGTGATGGCCGCCGTCATGCTGGCTATGTTGCCCCCTGTCCTCATCGTCATCTTCATGCAGCGCCTGTTCGTCAAAGGCCTCGTGGAAACGGAGAAATAAGCCATGGCCACGATCAAACTCATTGATCTTAAGAAGAATTATGGCGACACGCCCGCCGTCAAAGGCGTCAATCTCGATGTGGCCGATGGCGAACTCATCGTGCTTGTCGGGCCTTCAGGCTGCGGAAAATCGACTCTGCTGCGCATGGTTGCCGGTCTTGAATCGGTTACTTCCGGTGTGATCGAGATCGCCGGGCGCAATGTGGTAAAGGCGGAGCCAGCCGAGCGCGACATCGCCATGGTATTCCAGAACTACGCGCTCTATCCGCATATGAGCGTGCGCGGAAATCTCGAATATGGCCTTAAGAACCGCGGCACACCACGCGAAGAGATCGACCGCCGCGTCAAGGAAGCCGCCGATATTCTTGAAATCGGCGCACTGCTCGATCGCAAGCCGCGCCAACTTTCCGGTGGCCAGCGCCAGCGCGTCGCCATGGGCCGCGCCATCGTGCGTGAACCGGCGGCCTTCTTGTTCGACGAGCCGCTCTCCAATCTCGACGCCAAGCTGCGCGTACAGATGCGGGTGGAAATCCGCAAGCTGCAGCGCCGCCTCAAGACGACCAGCCTCTACGTCACCCACGACCAGCTCGAGGCCATGACACTTGCTGACCGGCTGGTGGTCATGAACGGGGGGCTGGTCGAACAGATCGGCACGCCAACGGAAGTTTATGACCGCCCGGCAACCCTGTTTGTTGCCGGATTTATCGGCTCGCCGCCGATGAACCTCATCCCGTTGTCAGCGCTGCCGGGCGACCAGATATCGCTTGGCCTGCCCACAGGCACCGACATTGTGGGTATTAGGCCCGACATGTTCTCACTGGACGCTCCGGCGCAGGGTGGACTTGCTCTCGACGCCGTTGTCGAACTACTGGAGCCCATCGGCGGCGAAAGCCACCTGCACGTGCGTCTCAAATCATCCGGCCAATCCATCGTGCTCAGCGTTCCCGGCAGGCCCGAGATCGAAGAAGCATCCAACATCACTGTCTATGCCCCTGTGGCCGCGCTGCATCCGTTCAACGCGCAGTCGGGCACACGTACCGATACTCCATAGGCAACAAAAGATCAGATCATGAGCACATCATCTCTTCCAGGCCCTGTTCGTGACGAAGTTCAGGCCCATCGCGGCGCCTCCGCCATTGCACCGGAAAACACCATCGCCGCTTTTCGTGCTGCCGCAGAAGCGGGTGCAAAATGGGTCGAGCTTGACGTTGCGCTGAGCGCCGACGACACGCTCGTCGTCATCCACGACGACAGCGTCGACCGCACCTCTTCCGGCAAAGGTTCGCTCGGCGATCTGACGGCCACAGAAATTGGCGAGCTTGATGCTGGCGGCTGGTTCGATGCCCGCTATTCTGGCGAGCGTATTCCCACTTTAGCCGAAACCATCGCTGCGCTGGGCGAACTCGGCCTGAGCGCCAATGTCGAAATAAAACAGCATCCGCATCACAAGTCGCTCGATCAATTGGTGCGCAGCGTGCAGGCCGAAATCGCCAAGCGCGCGCCCACAACCCGGATCATGATTTCCAGCTTTGACGCAGAATGCCTCAAGGCCATGCATAAGCTGGAGCCGGAGTTGGAAATGGCGATGCTCTGGGTCGAGGTGCCCGGCGATTGGGAAGCAGTGCTGGCCTCTATCCCCGCGAAAACAATCCACATGCATTACAAGGCCGTCAGCATGGGCCTGCTCGAACATATGCGCGAGCGTGGCATCAAGGTGCGTGTCTGGACCTGTAATGACCCGGTCGAACTCGTCTCCTTCTGGAATGCGGGCCTCATCGGCGTCATCACCGACAATCCAGCCGTTTTTCTTGAATGACGAAAGGCTAGGCGGCACATGCTGTCCGACCGGCAACGCGACATCCTGACCTTGGTGGAGGCAGAGGGGGCTCAATATATCGAGACCCTAGCCGCCCGCTATGGCCTCACCACCCAGACCATCAGGCGCGACATCAACGAGCTCTGCGATCTGGGCTATGCGCGCCGTTTCCATGGCGGCGTCGATGCTCCAGTGGAGGCGCGCAATCTTTCCATCAATGCCCGCGCCGCGCTCAACAGCCTCGCCAAGCAACGCATTGCGCGGAAGGTTGCTGCCACCATCACGCCGGGTTCTACCGTTTTCATGGGCATTGGCAGCACAGTGCAATTCGTGGCCCAGGCCCTGCGCGAGCATGATGGTCTTCGCGTGGTCACCAACAATATCGATGTGGCGCTGATGCTTTGCGATGCGCCACAGGTCGAAGTGCATATGACAGGTGGTACACTGCGCCACAATGACCGCGACGTGGTCGGCACTGATACGTTACAGTTTTTCGAGAAATTCTACGCTTCATACGCCATTGTCGGCGCGGGCGCGCTGGACGCTGCCAAAGGTATTCTCGATTTCAGCTATAGCGAGGCGCAGACCACCTCGACATTGATTGCCAATGCGCGCACCAGTTTCCTGGTCGCTGATACCAGCAAATGGGCCCGCAATGCCTCGGTTCGTGTTGTGCCATTCAATCGGATCGACACCTTCTTCACCGACGCCGTGCCCGATAGAAATGCAGAGCAGGCGCTGGCTGATTCCGGCATCGACGTTGTTCTGTGCGCCGATTGAGCAGTCTCATGTTCTCGTTGGGTATCTCGCCGACGCCAACGCGTCGCGCCGGTAGAGCACGCTAACGCTGCCGGGCCGCCCGACCAGCGTCGACGTCTCGCGCGTGCGCCCGCAATAGAGCCCTAAAGATTGTGACACCGCACATAATGACCTAATCCGACATCGGTTGGCCCGGGCATGGTTTCCGAACAGATTGCGGTGGCTCTTGGGCACCGTGACACGAAGGGACAGCCGCGGCTGTCGCGGGTCCAAAGTGGGATATCCGCAGCGCGCCGCGTCCGCGTCGTCGCGATTTTCCGGTTGGGGTTTGGCACGGCCTCAATCAGCAGCTGGGTATAGGGGTGGCGGGGATTGTCGGTGATCTCCTGGCTTGGCCCCTGCTCCACCAGATGCCCGGCATACATCACAGCCGTGTCCTCCGCGAAATAGCGGGCCGTGGCAATGTCGTGCGTGATGTAGAGCGCGGCCAGATTGCGCTGGCGTTTCAAATCTTCGAGCAGGTTGAGAATGCCCAGCCGCACCGAAACGTCGAGCATGGAGGTGGGCTCGTCCGCCAGCAGCACCTGGGGCTTCACCGAGAGGGCCCGGGCAATGGCGACACGCTGGCGCTGGCCGCCGGAGAGTTCATGCGGGCGGCGCTTGAGGTAATCGGCGGCAGGCCGCAATCCAACACTTTCGAGCAGACCAAGCATTTCCGTTTCCACCGCCTTTTTACCCTTGAGGTCGGGACGATGGAGGCGCAGCGGGCGTTCTAGGTGATAGCCGATGGATTGGGTGGGGTTAAGCGAGCCAAACGGGTCCTGAAACACCATCTGCACTTCGGAGCGATAGCGTTGGAGCCGCTGACCCTTAAACTGCGAAATGTCTTCGCCATGAAAGCGGATTGCGCCGCCACTGGGTTCGTATGCTCCGGCCACCATGCGCGCGCAGGTGGATTTGCCCGAGCCGGATTCGCCCACCAAAGCCAGCGCCCGCCCGCGCACCAGTTTCAGCGAAATGCCGGACAGGGCCTTCAAATAGGTCTGGTTGAGGAATGCGCCGCCAAGGATGAACTCCTTGTCGACATTATCCATCTCGATGACGGGTGTGTCTGTGGTCTGGGGCATGGCGGGGGCGTCTAGTTCAGCAAGTGACATGCGGCCTCGCTCCGGTGTTCGGGGTAATAACGCAGTTCTGGCGCGACCGCGCGGCACACATCCATGGCGTGCGGACAGCGCGGCGCGAAACGGCAACCTTGCGGCAGGGACCGCAGATCGGGCGGCGTGCCGGCAATGCCTTCGAGCCGTTGGCGGGGTCCGGTCAGCGGTGGAAAGCTGTTGCCGAGCGCGCGGGTATAGGGGTGTTGGGGATCGGTAAGGATGGATTCAGCCGGTGCGACTTCCACCAGCTCGCCCGAATACATGACGCCGATGCGGTCGCAGAACTCGATCATCAGCCCCAGATCATGGGTAATGAACAGAACCGAGAAGCCGAGCCGGCTTTTCAGCTCAACGATCTGCTCGATGATATCGCGCTGCACCACAACATCGAGCGCGGTGGTGGGTTCGTCCATGATGATGAGCTTGGGGCTCAGCGCCAGAGCGATGGCGATACAGATGCGCTGGCGCATGCCGCCGGAAAACTGATGCGGATAATCGTCGAGACGGCGCGGCGGGATACCGACCAGTTCGAACAGCTCCACCGCCTTGGCCCGCGCGCCTTCATTGCCCAGCTCGGGCTGGTGGGTGTGGATGACGTCGGTGATCTGCTCGGAAACGGGAATGACCGGGTTGAGTGCATTCATGGCCGACTGGAAGACGAAGCTGACCTCGTTCCAGCGATACGCCTTGAGCCGCGCCTTGTCGAATTTCAGCACATCTTCGCCGTGAAGCCGCACCTGTCCTCCGGAGACGAGGCCGGGCAGACGGGTCAGCCGCGCCAGGGCGAAGGCGACGGTGGATTTGCCGCAGCCGCTTTCTCCGGCGAGACCGAAGGCCTCACCTTCGCGGATTTCGAAGTCGATGCCGTTGACGGCGCGAGCGACTGAGTTTTCGCCGACATAGTCGACTGTGAGGTTACGCACCTCGATCATGGCACGATCAAAAGACATCGGCGCTTCTCCCCCGGCGTTTCAGGAACCGCCTGATGCGACCGATGCCGCGCGAGGCCTTGAGTTGCGGATTGGTGATTTCATCGACGGCAAAGTTGATCATCACCAAAGCCGCGCCGGTCAGCATGATGGCGATGGCAGGCGGCCATATTTCCCACCAGGCGCCGGTTTGCAGCGCCATATTGTTTTGCGCCCAATAGAGCATCGTGCCCCAGGTGACGGCATTGGGATCGCCCAGGCCGATGAAGCTGAGCGCTGCTTCGGCAAGGATGGCCGAGATGGTGCCCAGCACCAGCCCGCCCATGAAGAAGCTCAGCATATTGGGAAAGATTTCCTTGAAGATGATGCGCCACTTCTTCTCACCCATCAGCTCGGCGGAAAGCACGAATTCGCGGGTGCGCAGAGACAGCGTCTGCGTTCGAATGGTGCGCGCCGGCCAACCCCAGCCGGTAAGGGCCAGCACAATGCCGATGACAAGGGGCCCTGCACTATCCACCAGACTTGCTATGACGATGATGAGGGGCAGGCCCGGCAAGACCAGCACCACATTGACGAAAAAGGTGAGGATATCGTCGACTCGGCCGCCGAAATAGCCGGCGGAAATGCCGATGGCTAGACCGATAACGGCGGCGGCAATACCAGCACCGAAGCCAACCGCCAGACTGATGCGGCCGCCATAGGAAACCTGCGTAAAGACGTCCTTGCCCATCCGCGTGGTGCCCAGCACATGCTCGTAACTCGGTGCCACATGGGGCTTTCCGGCCCGTCTATGCGGATTGTAGTCGCTGAACATGGGCGCAAAGATCGAGAAGAGGATTATGGCAAGAAGGATGATGACGCCTGTCATGCCCTTGGGATTGGTGACGAATGCGGCCAGCGATGGCGACAATTTGCTGGTCCAGCCGGGCTTAGGCTTGATGCGCAGTTCCTGCATCAGCGCGGCCTGACTTGGCGCGGCGCTGGCAATCGCGGCGTCGTCGAGACGGTCTATCAACGAGCTGGAATTGGTCTGAGTGATGTCAGCCATGGGTCAGCCCTTTCTCAAACGCGGATCGAGAATGACATTGGCAATGTCGGAGAGGAAATTGGCCACCAGCACCGACATGGTGAGCAGCAGCAACTGGGCCTGAATGAAGGAATAGTCGCGGCTCTCGATGGCGGTGATCGTAAACTTGCCAAGGCCCGGATAATTGAACACCTGCTCGGTCACCAATGCTCCACCAAGAAGGAAGCCGACCGATAGCGCGAGCGAAGTGATCTGCGGCAGGATGGCGTTACGCGCCACGTATCGATAGCGCACGCGCCGGTCGCTCAGTCCCTTGGCCCGCGCCAGAATGACGAAATCTTCGTTTAGAAGATTGATCATCACGTTGCGCATGCCCAGATGCCAGCCGCCGAAACTGACGATGAGGATGGAAAGCACCGGCAGGGTTGCGTGATAAAGCACGTTGCCGATGAACTGGAAATTCCAACCTGGCATAAGCCCTGTCGAATGCGCGCGGCCCAGCGGAAACCACTGGAGCTGCAAGGAAAAAGCGTAGAACAGCAGGAGCGCGACGACCGCAGGCGTGAAGGCGTTGAGCATCACGTTGATCGGCGTAAAGACACTGTCAAAAAAACCGCCCCGGTTCCACGCGGCATGAATGCCCATCATCGTGCCGATGAGGAAGGCGAGGGTAATGGCGATACCTACCAGAACGAGCGTCCAAGTTGCGCCATAGAAGAGCAGCGACGATGTCGGCTCGGGAAATTGTACAGTCGAGATGCCGAAGTCCATCCTGAGCACCTGGCCGACATAGCCGATATACTGCTCCCATAGGGAGCCCGTCGTGCCATAGGACGCGCGAATAGCCTCGATCTGCGCCTCATTGAGACGCCCCTGAAAGGACGCAATGATGCGCGCCGATGGGTCGCCCGGCATGATGCGGGGAATGAAGAAGTTGAGCGTTACCGCCACAAAGAATGCGGCCAGGTAAAAGCCGACACGCCTCAAGATATAAAGCATAGGTCCAATCCTCGAAGGTGCCGGGCGGAGCCCGGAGTCAGCCCCGCCACGGCCTGGGCAACGTCTTTGCCGGATACCGGTCCGGAAAAGACGCGCCTTTCGGGCATGGCGACCACGGCCCCCTTTCGGCTAGACCGCAGACGCTTCAGGCCTACTGGCTGATCGGCTTCAACGAGAGAGCGTGGATGACGCGCTCACGAGTGCCTTCAAAGACGACCGGACGGACATAGGGATTTTCCTCTGTCACCCAACCTTCGAAATTGCGGGTTGAGTATTCGTACCAGGTCGGATTGGCGAAGAGGCCAATCACGGGCAGATTTTCAGCCACGGCGATGTGGATGTTTGTCATCTGCTCCATCTGCTCGTCACGGTCTGCCGTGCTGCGGAAGGCAGCGAGCGCATCCTCGACTTCGGGCAGTCGCATCTGGTGCATGGCCTGGTAGTCGACGCGGCCTGCATCCATGTTCCGCGGATTGAACATGGGATTGTAGGTGTTGTAGGGCGTCGGCCCGCCATTGGTCCACATGATGTAGCTGTCGAAATCGCCGGTGCGGGCCTTATCGTTCCATGCGCCCTGGTCCATGGTGCGTACCACGGCATTGACGCCGACATCCTGCAGGTTTTCCGAAATGGTCTGGCCCGAATTGATCCAGTCTGTCCAGCCGTTCGGAATGTTGATCTCGAACGAGATCGGCGTGCCATCGGGGTTATCGCGCCACCCGTCATTATCGGCATCGACAAAGCCGGCTGCGTCGAGCAGTTCAATCGCCTTGTCGGGATCGTAGGCCATCAGCCAGGCATAGGGCTCAAGCGCTTCGTCATTGATCCAGGTTGCATAGGCTTCGCCGGTGCCGATGGGGAAGCGGGTGTGGGTGGTGAGGCCGAAGGTCGATATGTCCACGATAGTATCGCGGTCGATGGCAACCGAGAGCGCCTTGCGGAATTCGAGATTGTTGAAGGGCGCCTTGGTGGTATTTATCTGCAGGTTCACATCGCCGCCGGGCGGCAGCCAGTAATTGTTGAACTCACTCATTGGAGTGAAGGTGATCTCCGGATCGGTCAGGCCCGTACCAAGCCAGTCCACTTCACCCGCCGACATGGCCGCGATGATCTGCTCATTGCCGTTGAGCTGCAGGAAGCGCAGGCAATCGATGGCGTTTTCATCGTTGTAGCGGCTGGTTTCGTTGCGGCAGAGCTCGAACGAGGAGCGCGAGAAGTTCTCGACATTGGTCCAGGGACCTGTGGCGACCGGCGTGGTATTGGCGTAATTCTTTGGGTCTTCAATGTCGGCCCAGATATGCTCGGGCAGTGGATAGATACCGCCAATGGCGAACCTAGCGAGCGCGTCCGGCTCCTTGAGATTGAACTTGACCGTATAGTCGTCGATCTTTTCGGCACTGACGACAGAGCCAGTATCGGTGTCCTCGCTATAGACGTCGATGGCCATCGGATAATCCGGATGAGCCTTTGCATATTCGAAGGTGAAAACCACGTCATCGGCGTTGAAATCCTCGCCGTCGCTCCACTGGACGCCTTCACGCAGCTTGTAGGTGATCGACATCAGGTCATCGGCGATCTCATAGGATGTCGCCAAAGCCGGATAGTCGTTTTCCGGGTTCCAGATGTTGTCGATCCATAGCGGTTCATAAGCGAAGTCGCGCATGAATTGCTGAGGGCCGGTGGGATTGTTGGGGTTGAAATTCTCGACCAGCGCATCGCTATCGATCGGATGCAGGGTCAGCACGACGCGATCCTGGGCCATCGCCGGCATCATCATTGCCAGTGTAGCCGCACCCACCGTCATCAAGGCAATCTGCCTGATCGTGTTCATTTTAGTTCCCTCCACTTTTTTCTCCTCCTCGAGAATTTGGACGTGGGATCGTTCCCACCCTTTGGAAATCTTTGCAGGCTTGAGGCGACGTGCGCCCGCTAAGCCACCTCCTTGACCATTTGAGGCACAGACACGCTCGAACGCACCACAAGACTGGTGCGCGCCAGCGATTGAAGCGGTCCCGCAGCAGGGTCCGCAAGCAATGACAACAGATGGCCGGCCGCCTGCTGGCCCAGAAGGTCGGGCTCCTGGCGAATGGTCGTCAGCGAAGGAGACATGAACTGCGCATGATACGCGTCATCGAAACCGATCACCGAAATATCGTCTGGTATGCGCAGTCCCGCCTCACTCAGAGCAAGGTAGAAACCGGCAGCGATCACATCAGCCCCGGCGAAAACGGCGGTAAAATCGCGCCTGCGCGCCAGCAGCTCACGACCAGCCTTAAGCCCGAAACTTTCGTGAAAAAGGCCGGAAATAACCTCAACATCATCAGGCGACCTGCCTGCTTCTACAAGTGCCGCTCTCACCCCTTCCAGCCGGTCAATGGCGTCGCCGATGGTCAGGTCGCCGGAGAGATAGACGATCTCGTTATGCCCATGCTCAATCAGGTGCAGCATTGCGGCGCGAGCGCCCTCGAAATTGTCCAAAAGAACCCTGCCCCCGGCAAAGTCGCAGTGGTCGTGGCCGATGGACACAACAGGAATTCGGGCCTTTCGCAAAATTTCGGCAGCGTCGGCACGCATTGGGCGCTCAAGATAGAGCACAATGCCATCGCATGAACGGTCCACCATTTCGATGATGGCACGCGCCTCGTGATCCTGATCGGCGTAACCCGAAGACACCATCAGCGACTTTCCAGCCGGACGAATGGCGCGCTGCACGCCGTAGATGATATTGGCGAAATACGGCGTCCCGATATCGACCATGACAGCGCCGATAACGTTGGATCGGTTGGACCGCAGCGCCTGCGCCATGGTGTTGGGCCGATAGCCCAATTCGGCAATCGCCGCCTCGATGGCTTTGCGGTTGGCGTCCGACACGTATCCATTTCCGGCCACCACCCGAGAAACGGTGGACCGCGACACCCCTGCGCGTCTGGATACATCGGTAATGGTGACCATACCGCCTGCTTCTCCTCCCTGCCGATCCTCTTATGGGACCGATCCCACAGATGATGAAATCGATTGCAAGGCGGAGTCAAGGGTGAAAAGAGTTTTTGCAGCGCCAGCACTTAAAGGACTGAAAAGGCGCAGCTTTCAGTGACTTTCCACCAAATTTCACGCCGACAAGCAGATAAATTCGACGGCATTTCCAGATCGGATTACGGACTATTTGCGCTCGTCAATGTGCCGGTTGCGAATGCCAAAGTAGCGGCGGCGACGAATGCGTCGCTTCTGGCCTGGGCCTGAGCATATTGCGCTTTGAGCAAACCGGTCTGGGTTACGCTGATGTCTGAAAGCGTGCCGAGCCCGTTCTTGTAATAATCCAGCGCGGCCTCGTAATTGGTCCGGGCCGCATTGACCAGTTCGGACGCAGCGCTATTGGCCGAAAGGCTTGTGCGGAGCACATCGTAGGCGACCACGATTTCTTGCGCCGCCGTGCTTTGTAGGCGTACGAAATCCTGCTGGGATGCATTGGCCGCGGCAATCGCGGCATCCATGCGCGCATCGCGCATACCACCGTCGAAAATGGGCACGGTCACGCCGACGAGCACCGCTGCATTGGGCTGGTTCACATCCAGATTTGCGGAGGAATTAAAGCGGGTGTCGTTGATCGAATAGGACCCGAACGTGCGGTTAGCGGTGCCGGTCAGCGCGATTTTGGGCAAAAACTCTGCTCGCGCCGCCATTATCCCCTGCTCACTCGCCTTCATCTGGGCGAAAGCGATCTGGACATCGGGCCGACGCTGAAGCGAATTTACAATCATCTGGTCGAGATTGGCAGGAACCTGTCTTGGCAACGGCTTTCCGGCAATATCCTGCACCTTGATATTGAGTGTGGGCGCAACACCCATGGCGCCAAGCAGAATGGAATAAGAGCTGCGCTCACGGCCCGTTGCGCCGGTCAGATCAAACTCGGCCTGCGCCACCTGCTGTTTGGCCTGCGCCACCTCCATTGTGGTGGCAATGCCCTGCTCCAATCTGGCCTCAGCGGCCTCCAGCACGACACGGGCATTGTCGAGCGCGGTCCGGTCGATGCGCGATTGTGCCCGCGCCGCGCTATACTGGAAGAAGGCGTTGCTGACGTCGTAAATCAGTTTCTGATGGGTGCCATTGAACCCCACATTGGCGGCGAAGGACAATTGCTGCGCTGTCGCGAGAGCAGCATCGCGCGCGCCGAAATCAAACAGCAGCCATTTGACTGCCAGCGACGGGGTCGCCTGCATGCCTGTTGTGGTGATGGTGCCATCGGGAACCGATACAAGCGCGGTATTGATGCCGGGCGCGGTATGGGAGGTGACTGCATAGCCCGCCAGAACATCGGCACTGATTATGGGCAGATAGGCGCCCTCGGCAATGCCCGCGGCTGCCGCTGCCTCCCTTGCTCTGTACCATGCCGCTTGCGTTGCCGGATTGGAGAGTTGGGCAATGTTGATCAGCTCGGGCAGGCTATAGGCGTGGTTTGCGTCCAGCTTCGGCGCCGCGATATTTATCGGCATGCTCGGGTCTGGGGTCATGCCAAAGTCGGCACTGCCGGGCGCAACAGCCGCCATGCCGGCTTCACCCCTGTAAGGCGTAGTGGAACTTGCCGGGGCAAGCTTCATGGCCGAACTCGAACAGGCCGCAAGCAGCAGCGCCAGTGACAGCCCGGCCAATGCCCGAAAGAAAAATCTGTCCGCCATCATACGGTCCCCAGCGCGCGCGAGAAATCCTGCGCCAATGCACGATATGCCAATGCCGTCTCGTCCAGATCACGTCTCCATGGGGCGCGTTGTGGACTTCGAACCAATAGCTTTTCGAGCCGCGAGAGGCTGGCCAGGCAGTCTCCAATAGCGGCTTCAAGCATTACCCGCGCTCCATTGTCAGGCGTCAGAATAGAGGAAGTGGCGAGGTCGAGAAACCGGCCCACTGACGCTTGCTGTCGAAGCGTTGCTGCTTTCACACAGCGCGGTGCGCCGAAGAGATAGCGCGGCTTCTGCTGCACCAGCCGTAAATGGGCCATGTTTCGGCTCGCCGCATCGATGGATGCCATTATGGTCTCAGCATGGGGCAGCAAGGCAGATTTTGCGCGGAGGCGGCCCGGCTCAAAGGCAGAAAGCCGCGAAAGCCGCTGCGCCTCTCTCAGCTCAGGCGCAACAGAGGAGAGACCGACGCTGCCTGGGCACATGGCAACCTTGAGACCATCAATGGCTTTGGCAAGCCGCCTGGCAGTAAGAGCCGCAACGCTGGTCGGCCAGAGCCAAAGAAAGACGATGGTGACCACGACATTACCGATCAGGACGCCGACAATCCGATTGGTCGCAACATCAATGTCGAAGGACGGGCCATAGCCTTGAAGCACGCAGAGAAAGAATGCCAGAGCCATCTGCCAACCCATATATTGGATGAGGCTTGAGCCCTGAGCCACCCAGGCAGCGATGAAACTGCCTGCGCCAACAAGCAGCAATAGCTGCCCGATGTCTGTCATATGCGGCATGAACACAACGATAGAACCAATGCCCATTGCCGCGCCGATGAGGCAGCCAATGATGCGCAGCCCGGCCTTGTGCAGCGTTTCACCTGTTGTGCCCAGCGCCACATAAAAGCATGTGATCATGGCGGTGTGGATTTCGAACCATCCTCCTGCCGTATAAATCGTATAGGTGATCAACACAGCCAGCAGGGTTTTCAACGCAAACTGCATATAGGCCGGGTTGGAGAAAACATCGCTGGCACACGCCTCCGCTTTGGCGGCTTCGCGTACCACTCTGTTGCTTGCCCAAATGTCTGCCAAAATTTCAGCCTGCGCCGCGAGTGGACTGGTCTTGGCAGTCTGCCCGACAATACGCGCACCAGGCGCGGGAACTGTCCCAGCTTCGATCCGATCGGCTAATTGGCTCAAACTCTGCGCCAGTTGCTTATCCTGTGGCGCGACACGCGCTTGTGCCAAAAGGTCTTGCGCCAAAGGCATCAAAGCAGCGAGCTGACTTGCCTCGACCTTGGAGTGGTAGCCGAAAACGGCTCCTAGCCGCGCGGGCGCTGCAAGCGTATTGCTGTATTCTGCCAACAGAACACCCGCTTGCGCATCAGCATCAGTTTCCCTATTCAAAAGGGCCGTCGCCGCGCGTAGTCGATGAGCCAGACGTCGACGCACCAAGCGGGCCGGGTTGGGCCCAATCAGCACATTGACAAGGATGAGTACGGCCATGGGCACAAAAACGACCACCCACATCCAGCTGATGCCCCGCGACAACAATTCGGGGATAGGCACGAAATCGTAGAGCGTCATGACGAACGCAAAAACGAAACCAACTGTCGCCGCTATCGGCCCTGCCGCAGTCGCCACGGAAAAATACATTCCGCCAAAAGTGAACAGCAGCATCAGGCCCAGACGCAGCATGGGCTCATCGGCGGCCAATTGCAGAAAAACCAATCCGAGCAGGATGCCGATGGACGCGCCGACGATCAAAGCCAGGGCGATGGCAATGCCGCTGGCGGCATTGTCGCGGCTGGCAAAGAAGATGAGATAACAGGAAACGGCGGCCTCTGGCACATGCTGGCTCATGGCAAAAGCGACAACGATGACGCAGCACAAGGCCATCCGCAGGGCCGCGCCGAGCCGCCCCTCATAGGGTCGCAATTCCGCTATGAGAATTCCTAGAAAGCCGGGTTTAGTGTGCGTCGCCGACATGAGCCGTTTCCGCCCTGCCCGTGATCGTCACCAATGCCGAAGCGCCCACGCGCATCAGGTCTGATGGCGGCTCGTGCAGATGCACATAGACCGGGAAGCGCTTGGCCACTTTTACCCAATTGAGCGAGTTGGAAACGATGGGCAGACCCAGAATAGTCGCCGCATCTGCCGAGCGGACACCCCATCCTATGGCGGCGACGGTGCCGGAAATCGGATGACCTGAATCGGCCATCACATAGACTTCTGCGGCATCGCCAATGGCGATGTTGAGCAATTCGGTTTCACGGAAAAATGCCACTGCCTCCCAGCCAGAAGTGTCGATCAGCGAGAACAGCACTTGCCCGGTGACCACATATTCGCCAGGCGGCATGATCAGCCCGGTGACCAGCCCGTCAAACGGCGCTCGGACTTTGGTATTATCCAGATCACGCTGCATGAGCGCGACTGTCGCCCTGGCCGTATCAACCTGCGCCTGCCGCGTGTCGAGCGTCCCGATGACCTGGGTAGCGCCTTGTGACGATTGCAAAGCCTGATCCAGGCTAACCAAAGCGTCGTTATAGGCGGTGCGCGCCTGATCAACTTGCTGCGCCGTCACGAACCCCCGTTCGAGCAGGGGTTCCAAACGGTCCAGCGTCTGCTTGGCGAGGTCGGCATTGAACTGGGCCCGCTCAATCTGCTTTTGGGCGACATCGGCGTTGGACTGGGCAGTCGCGATATTGCGTCCACCCTGCGCCAGTTCGGATTCGGCGGCGCGCAGTTCAGCTTCAGCCTGCTCAAGGCGGAGCTGATAGGGCTCCGGGTCAATTTCCAGCAGCAGATCACCCTTCTTGACCGCCTGATTATTCTCAACGGCAATGGCAATAACGCGTCCCGGTACTGTCGATGAAACCTGCACCACCGGCGCCTCGATTTCCGCAACATCGGAACGCGGATTTGCGACACCTGAACTCCAGGCGATATAGATGAGAAAAGCGGTTAGCGCGAAAACGCCATAGCCAATGACTTTGCCCAATATGGCGCGCATCACAATGCTCCCGCCCAGATCATCCAGAACACGATGCCGCTGCTGACAGCAAAGCAAAGATAGACAAGCGGCGGCGCGGGCAAGTGCTCATCAAGACGCAGAGCAATTAGAACAGCCTGCAAGATCATAGCCACAACTACGCCGCCGAGGGCGCAGATTATCCAGGCAGGAAAGTACGAACCAAATATCGGAACCGAAGGAGCGCCACCGCCCGGCGAGCAACCGGCCAGACACAGGGCCGAAAATGCCATTGCGCGGGCAGTGAAACGCGTTCTCATGACTTGGTCACCATCAGCAAACCGGATGCGGTTCGGCAGAATAGCCCGAGACCCACCACATGCGCCATGAGATAAGCTCATGAGCACATGTTGTTTGCCTGAAAACACGCACCGGCTTTGAAAAACGCCGTGGCCTCGTCGATTACTGCAGTGCAGCTAGCGGCCTGTCATCAAAAAGAAAGGCCTCGATATTTTCGATATGCGGCTGCAAATCCAGCTTCTGCTCTGCCAGCCAGTCGGCATTGTAGTAAGTGTCGGAATAACGCTCGCCGCTATCGCAGATCAGCGTCACCAGAGAGCCGGTCGCACCTGTTGACCGCATGTAATTTGCCGCCCAGCACATTCCATAAAAATTTGTTCCAGTAGAACCGCCGACACGGCGACTGAGCAATTTTGACAGGACATGCATCGCTGCAAGCGATGTCGCATCGGGCACCTTGATCATATGATCGACAACGCCCGGCATGAAGGATTTTTCGACACGGGGACGCCCCACGCCTTCGATGCGGCTGGGCTGGCCACAGCGCGCTTCGGGATTGGCATCGACCCAGCCCTCATAGAAAGCAGAGTGCTCAACATCGGCGACGCAGAGACGGGTATTGTAGCCGCGATAGCGAATGTAACGTCCAATGGTGGCCGCCGTGCCGCCCGTTCCCGCACCCATCACCACCCAGCTCGGCACCGAATGGGGCTCGTTGTCCATCTGCCGGAAGATGGACTCGGCAATGTTGTTATTGCCGCGCCAATCCGTTGCACGCTCAGCAAAAGTGAATTGGTCAAGATAATAGCCTCCTGTTTCGGCGGCGAGATCGGCAGCGACCTGATAGATCGTGCCGCCATCGTCAACGAGGTGACATTTGCCACCCTGTTGGGTAATGGCGGCGATTTTGCTGGGGCTGGTCGTTGCCGGGAGAACGGCGATAAAATCGAGGCCCAACATGCGCGCATAATAGGCTTCGCTGACCGCAGTAGAACCTGACGAGGCTTCCGTCAGCGTCGTGCCCTTTTTGATCAACCCATTGCAAATGCCATAAAGGAACAGCGAACGCGCCAAACGGTGCTTCAGACTGCCCGTCGGATGGGCCGATTCATCTTTGAGGTAAAATGGCGTGTCCTCAAAACCCTTTATGGGCAGCGGGATCAGGTGTGTGTCGGCAGACCGACGCCCTTCGGCTTCCAGCAAAACAAGAGCCTGCCGCGTCCAGGCGCGGTCAGGGCAATCAATGGCTGGAATATCGCGGTGGGCAAGACTATCGGCCATTATGCGGCTACTCCAATTTCAACCTTCAGGCTCTCGACCTGCACACCAGTCCGGCCAACGCGCAGCACTGATTGCTTGGGCACCACATTCCAAAGTCGCGCGCCCTCGTCGATTGGTTCAGACACAACGAGCACCCCGCCCTCCTCTTCCCTGTAGTAGAGAGTTGGCGCCTTATCATCGGAGGCCCAGCGATAGGCCCATAGCGTCTCGCCATCAGTGTAGCAGGAGGTAAAACGCAGCGGCTCGGTGATACCGGCACTGTCGAGCATGGATTGGACGTGGGCAAGCGTGCGCTGCATCGCGGCCACCGGCTCCGCGCGCAGGCCATTGGCCAGCGCTAGCAAAAACAGCGCCTCGGAATCCGTCGTGCCCAGGCGATGCTCATAAAAACTATCTGGCAAGGCAGATTCAATCTGACGCTTCAAATGCCTGTATCCGCCGATCTGTCCATTGTGCATAAACAGATCAGTGCCATTGCGGAATGGGTGGCAGTTAGAACGCGACAGAGCCGTGCCCGTCGACGCACGAACATGGGCGAAGAACATGCCGCTGCGAATTTGACTACACAGGCTACGCAGATTCTGGTCAGACCACGCAGGCAGCACTTCGTGATAGATGCCCGGCTCGCTGCGGTCGCCATACCAGCCCAGTCCGAAGCCATCGCCATTGGTTTCGGTTTTGGCTTCGGTCGCATGAAGCGACTGGTGGATGAGCGAATGGGCTGGAGTATAGACCAGCTCATCGAGAAAGATCGGCGCACCCAGATAGGCAAGAAAGCGGCACATGATCTTCTCCTATGATTTTGAGGGAGCCTGCGGCCCGTCTTGTGTTCCAAGGCCCCGCCCGGACTGCCAGACGGCATCGGGCCGTGACCAGACGCTTTCTTTGCGAATGGCATCGATAATGAGGCGCTTGTGAATGGCCAGAATTGCCTCGCCCTTTTCGGCACTAGACTTGCGCGGATCGCCCATCACGCCAGTCTGCGGCGCGCGTTCGGCGAAAGAGTAAAAGCGCGAAATGGCGGGCGGCGCGTTGGTTGGCTTAATGGTGCTGGACGCCGCCTCTTCAAATTTGTCGGGCCGCACCAGATCGCCGGCAATGGCCATCATCAGCGAGGTTTCTCCCTCGCAGGCATGTCCGGGCGCGGCGCTTTCCATCAACGCTGTGATTTCGGCGCGGGCATTCATCCACGGCATGATCGTAGCGATGGCCAGGTCATATTCCACGGCCAACTCCCGGGCTGAGAGATTAAGCCCGTCGATATTGCCGCCATGACCGTTGACGATTAGCAACCGCCCAAAGCCGATGGCTTTGAGCGAGCGAACGATGGAATTGAGCAAGGCGCGATAGGCCGCATAATCGAGACTGATCGTGCCGCCGAACGGCAGATGATGCTCGCTCATACCCATCCAGAGTGGCGGCAGGACGGCGACCGGAAGTTCGTCACAAACTTCGCGCGCTGCAGCGATGGACGCCGCATTGGCGCTGGCCGTATCGACCACAACCGGCAGGTGCGGGCCGTGCTGCTCCAGCGCTCCGGCGGGCAGGATGGCGAGAGCACTCCCGCTGGCCGCCATGGCCTTCAATTCGGGCGCAGTCATCCGTGCCCATTCGACGTTGCGCTTGATATCGGTCTTGGTCATGGCGTTACTCGATTTTCCAAAAGCTGATGCTCGCTAGAGCGATGGCATCAGGCTCAGCAATTCCTTGGCATAGTCGGACTTTGGTGCATTGAAGAGGTCGTTGACATCGGCTTCCTCGACGATGGCGCCATTGCGCATCACGATCACACGGTCACACATCTGCCGAACGACCGGCAGATCGTGGCTGATGAACAGAACCGTGAGATTGAGCGCATCACGCAGATCTTTCAGCAGATTGAGAACCTGCGCCTGAATGGAGACGTCAAGCGCCGAGGTCGGCTCATCGCAGATCAGGAAACGCGGACGGGTCGCCAGAGCGCGGGCAATGGCGACGCGCTGGCGCTGCCCACCGGAAAATTCATGCGGGAATTTTGACGCCGCCGCAGCACCCAGCCCCACAACCTCGAGCAGATCGTGAACGATACCGCGTAACTCCGCCTCGTTTTCGGCGAGGCGATGGTGCCGGATGGGTTCCGCGATGATGTTGTCCACTCGCATACGCGGATTGAGCGAAGAATAGGGATCTTGGAAGATCATCTGGATCTGTGTGCGGACCGCCATCTGCTCTTTGAAAGAGAGCTTGGCGTCGACCACTTTGCCACCAAAGGTAAAAGTGCCACTCGTAGGACGATAAATCTGGGCCAACACGCGGGCAATGGTGGATTTTCCACTGCCTGACTCCCCAACCAGCCCCAGCACTTCACGCTCCCGGATGTCGAAGCTGACATCGCGCACGGCGTTGAAATAGCGCCGGTTGCGCGGCAGGACGGCATTGCGCGTCAGGAAGCGAAGGTCGAGATTTTTCACTTCGACCAGCGCCTTGCTGTCGGTGCTGGTTTCCGCATGTGCGGCACGGCCCAGCCAGTGTGTGCTAAGATCAATCTGCTTGTCCGGCGTCGCATTCTCGGTCTGATAGGCAACGCGCGGAAAGCGGTGGAGGCTGCGGTCGCCGCGCGGCACAGCGGCAATCAACGACTTTGTGTAATCGTGGCGTGGCTCATGGATCACCTGTTCTGTGTCACCCGTCTCAACCACCTGACCGCGATGCATAACCATCACGCGGTCTGCCGTTTCGGCAATGACGCCCATGTCGTGGGTAACAAGGATGACGCCGACATCGCGCTCGGCGACCAGCTTCCTGATCAGCTTGAGAATTTGCGCCTGCACCGACACGTCGAGCGCGGTAGTCGGTTCATCGGCGATAATCAGGTCTGGCTCCGAGCACAGAACCAGTGCGATCACCACGCGCTGGCGCATGCCGCCGGAGAACTGGTGCGGATATTGGTTGATCCGCACATCCGGCTCGGCAATGCCGACTGCGTCGAGCATTTCAATCGCGCGCTTGCGCGCCGCCGCATGGTCGAGCGGCAGATGCGACTGAATGGTTTCGATCAACTGGCGGCCCACCGTATAGATGGGATTCAGGCTGGTGAGCGGGTCCTGAAAGATCATGGAGATACGGCGACCGCGCAGCGCCTGGAGAGCAGCCCTGTCGGTGGCATCGATCTTCTGGCCTTCAAACAGGATTTCTCCCGCCGTGACGCGACCCGGCGCATCGAGCAGGCCCATAATGGCGCTGCCGATGGTTGACTTGCCCGCGCCGGACTCTCCGACGAGCCCGAGGATTTCGCCGCGCGCCACCGTCAGGTCGACACCGGTTGCCGCAACGAATGTGCCCTTGCGACCGGGATACTCGACGCGCAGGCCTTTAATCGACAAAAGTGTCATCGCCTGTCTCCTCAGCGCAGCTTGGGGTCGAGCACGTCGCGCAGCCAGTCGCCGGTCAGGTTGACCGACAGCACCAGCAGCGCCAGCGTAATTCCAGGGAAAATGACCAGCCATTGCTCGCCCGAAAACAGGAAGCCATTGCCCATGCGGATCAACGTGCCGAGGGAGGGCTGCGATGCGGGAATACCGACGCCCAGAAAGCTCAGCGTGGCTTCGCCCAAAACCGCCAGCCCCACATTGATGGTCGCGATGACCAGAACCGGACCCAGCACATTGGGCAATACATGGCGGAACATGATGGTGAGCGGCGGGATGCCGATCACCTGCGCCGCCAGCACATATTCGCGCTTGGCCTGCACCATGGTCGAGGCGCGCACCGTGCGGGCCACCTGTGGCCAGATGGAAAGGCTCAGAGCAAAGATGATGACGAAAATGGCGAGGCTGTCATGCTGGTCGCGCGGCAGAATGGAGCGGCTGACCCCGTCGATCAGCAGCGCAACCATGATGGCTGGAAAGGTCATCTGAATATCGACGATACGCATGGCGACAGCATCGAAGACCCCGCCAATATAGCCGGCCACAAGACCGACAGCGATGCCGACAATCACGGCGATCAGCACAGAGATGCCACCCACCATGAGCGATGTGCGCGTGCCATAGAGCAAGGCGGAGAGCAGATCGCGGCCCTGTTCGTCAGTGCCGAGCAGGAAGCGCATGTCGCCGCCTTCGTGCCATGCCGGCGGCAGCAGCGAATTCCAGAGATCAAGCGCTGCCAGGTTGAACGGGTCCTGCGGCGCGATCCACGGGGCGAGAATGGCTGCGAGCACCATGGCCAGCCCGATCAGCGTAGCGATGACCGTCGTGGGCGAATGGATGTAGCGATAGAACAGCTCGCTATCGGCCATGCGTGCGAAAAGCGATGGTTTGGTGTCGGTGGACATGGCTGGCCTCAGCTCGCATTCACGCGCAGGCGCGGATCGATCAGGAAGTAGAGGATGTCGACGATCAGATTGACCGTGACGAAGATCACCGCGACCAGCAGCAGGTAGGCGGAGATTACCGGGATATCGACGGTGGACACGGCCTGAAGGAACAAGAGACCGATGCCCGGCCACTGGAACACGCTTTCGGTGATGATGCCGAAGGCGATGATCGAGCCCAGTTGCAGGCCGGCAATAGTCATTACCGGGATCATGGTGTTTTTGAGCGCGTGGCCGAAATAGATCTGGCGGGCGCTGAGGCCGCGGGCCTTGGCGAATTTGATATAGTCGGTCTTGAGGATTTCCAGCATTTCGGCGCGAACCAGCCGCATGATGAAGGTGAGCTGGAACAGGCCAAGCGTGATGGCGGGCAGGATGATCGATTGCAGCCCTGTCACCGTCAGCAGTCCGGTCGGCCAACCCAAGACATTGACCACCTCGCCACGCCCGAATGTGGGCAGCCAGCCCAGTTCGACACCGAAATAGAGGATGAGCATGATGCCGATAAAGAAGGTCGGCAGCGAAATGCCGACCAGCGACAGCACCATCATGGCGCGGGCGCCAAAGCTGTTGGGCTTGAGGCTGGCATAAATGCCCATGGGAATGCCCAGCACCAGCGAAATGCCGAAGGCGACCAAGCTCAACTCAAGCGAAGCCGGCAAGCGCTCGGCCAGCATGCGCGAGACCGGCTGGCCCATCTGGTAGGAGAGGCCGAAATTGCCCTGCACCACGCGGCCGACAAACTGAGCGAATTGAATCCAGATCGGCTCGTCGAGCCCCATCTGCGTGCGAAGCATCATGCGGTCGGCATAGGTGGCGTCTTCGTTCACGAGCTGCGCGACCGGATCACCCAGATAGCGGAACATGATGAAGGACAGAAGCGCGACGACCAGCAGCACGAAGGCTGACTGCACCAGGCGCCTGAACAGGAATGAGAGCATACCGGCCTCGGGGCGGCGTTGAACGGAGGAGCGGAGGGCGCAGCGGTGAACGCCGCGCCCCACCACGAGGGAGATCAGTCGATCTGGACGTAGCGCCAGTCGAAGACGTTGTCGGCGCGGCGTTCCAGAGTCACATTGGCGCCGGTGGCCCAGGCCGACCAGGACTGCATCAGCGGGATATAGGCGACATCATCGGTGGTGATCGTCCAGGCCTGTCTGATCAGTTCGTTGCGCTTGGCTTCGTCGGTCTCGCTCAGGATCTGCTTGCTGAGAGCATCCACTTCCGGGTTGCAATAGCCGGCATAGTTGGACGTGCCAGCCACGAGGCTGCTGATGTCTTCTGCCGCCCAGATCGGGCGATCTTCGGACAGGCGCGGGCACATATGCAGCGAGAAGAGCGCAATGTGACTGTCAAGGCTTGCCGGGGTGGTGCCGAGCATGGCCAGACCGAAATCCATGTTCGGCGAGAGCACGGCTTCGAGATATTGCGCGCGGGCCTGAACATTGGTGTCGGCCTCGATGCCAACGCGAGCGAGCATGGAGCTGATGGCAAGGCAGATCGCCTCGTCATTGAGATACATGTCGTTCGAGCACTGGAAGGTCAGCTTGAAGCCATCGGGATAGCCCGCTTCGGCAAGAAGCTGCTTGCTCACTTCCGGGTCATAATGGTAGCGCTCGATCTCGTCGGTGAAGCCGTTGACGCCCGGCGCGACCATTAGAGCCGCAGCGGTCCCCTGCCCGCGCATGATGCGCTGGTTGATCAGATCGATATCGATGGCGCGATAGACCGCTTCACGGACGCGCTGATCCTTGAACGGGTTGTCACCCTCAACAGCGGAACCGGGCAGCGTGTCCTTCCACTGGTTCATGGTCAGGTACATGGTGCGCACTTCGGGGCCAGCGACGACCTTGACGTTTGGCGCAGCTTCAAGGCGCGGAATGTCCTGCACGGGCACCGGATAGACAACATCCATCTGACCCGACAGCAGAGCCGCAATACGCGTCGCATCGTTGGGCAGCGGCGTATAGGTCACGCTCTCGACATTCCCGGGCTTGTTGGCAGCATTCCACCAGCCTTCATTGGCTTCAAGTGTCGTCTTGATGCCTGGCTCGCGCGTCACCAGCTTGAATGGGCCGGTGCCATTGGCATGCAGCGTCGCAAAGTTTTCGACGTCCGCCGCACGGCTCGCATCGGCCACATTGTTTGCCTCGGCCCATGTCTTGGACATGATGTACCAATTAGGCCAGGTGTAATGCAGGATCGGGTTGGGTTCGGCGGTAATGAAGTCGACGGTGAAATCGTCGACCTTGACCACTTCGGTCACGCCGCTCAGGCGGTTCTTGAAGTCCGAATCCCCGGCACGCACGCGGTCGGCAGAGAAGACCACGTCGTCGGCGGTGAACGGGCTGCCATCGTGAAAGCTTACACCCTGGCGCAGATAGAAACGCCACTGGGTCGGTGAGATCATTTCCCAGCGCTCGGCCAGTTCCGGCTCGATGGTCAAATCCGGGTTCCGGCGAACCAGACCTTCATAGACATTGCCGAGGAAGCTGTAGGTGAAGACCTCGTTGCGGATATAGGGGTCCATGGACACGGCATCGCCGCTCGAAGCGAAACGCAGCTCATGGGCTGCTCCCATAGACGTGGCGCCTGCCATTGCGGTGGAGGCGAGAAACAGAGCGAGAAGCATCCTGGACATTACGTTCCCCCTTTTTGATGCAGGGAGCACTTAAGCAAATTGCAGGTGACTTAGCATTCTAAAAATGAATTATATATTAGAAAATATTACTACGATATGATCGTGATAAAGAAGTTCATTCGCATTATCGTGTCACAAATAGCAAATGCTTCGCATTGCGCGGATTTGTTAACGTTGTGGCCTGCTCTGCGTTGTGTCTTTTGGAAGCAATATGGTTGAAATCATCAATCCTGAAGGGTCTTTCCCGTGCCTGCTGGTTTGCGATCACGCCAGTGCACACATCCCGCCACAATATGCGTCGCTTGGCCTGCAGCAAGGTTGGGAATCGCAGCATATCGCAATTGATGTCGGCATAGACCGGGTCGTACGGCACTTGTCCAGCCGTCTCGATGCTCCAGCCGTCCTCGCCTGCCATTCGCGACTACTGCTCGATACCAATCGCTGGATAGAAGATGCTCAATCGGTCCCGGAAGTCAGCGACGGAGTGGATATCCCCGGCAATCGCAATCTGACAGAACAGGAAAGGAAAGAGCGGCAGGAACGCTATTTCTGGCCATTCCACACCGCCATTGCCGAACAAATCAATCGGCTGCGCGCGCGCCATGACGCACCAATGTTCTTTGCGCTTCATTCATGTACACGACAGCTTGCGCATGGCGCCTCTCGTACGATGGATGGGGGAACGATCTGGCATGAAGATGGTCACTTTGCCCAAGCAATCGCCCGGCATCTGCAAGATGTGTTCTGTCTCGCGATCACGGACAACGAACCCTATAGCGGCATAGGCGGCGGCGCGTTTACCATCGACTACCACACTTGGGGCACCGGCATAGCGTCGGGCGGGTTCGAGATTGTGAACGACCTGATTTCCACCGATGCAGAACAGAGCCAATGGGCGGAAAGACTCGCATCCGCGCTGAGGGCTGCATCGTCGTCGACCACCTGACCTACATAAGGCTAGCCCGGCCACTTTTGATGCTCTCGTCGGCTGCGATGCAAATGCTCAACGATTGGATTGCAGCGTTTAGATGGGCGGACAGGTCGACATCTTCCATCAGGGCCCGCTCCATATAGCTGCGCTGAAGCGCGCATAGCGCGTCGCGCGTAAATAGTCCGGGCACATCAATCCTTTTGGCCTCGACCGCCCCTTTAAGCCGGGTCATGAGTGCCCGCGTGCCATCATCCTGCAAGACGAGCGAAACAGCACCTTGGGGGGTGACGACATCCATAATGCTCTGAGCCTCATAGGACATCATCGGGCCCCAACCCGTCTCGAACCAGCCGGCTGAACCGTCGGCATAAAGCAGTTGGAACTGGCCATAATTATACATTGATGGCGCAATCTCATCGCTCAGACGAACACCAACGCCACGCACTTCGGTGGGTTTTGCATCGATGATCTGACTCATCACGTCCACGTAATGAACGCCGCAGTCCACAAGAGGCGAAATGGTCTGCATCAGCGCCTTGTGCGTTTCCCAACCCGAGCCGGACGACGGCTGATTGAGCGCGATGCGGAACACATAGGGCCCACCCAACTGCCGCGTCTCGGCAATCAGGCGCTGCCAGAGCGGATGATGGCGCAGGATATAGCCGACAAGCACCTTGCGGTTAAGGCGCCGGGCCGTATCAGCCACGCGCTGGGCATCCGCAACATTGGTGGCGAGGGGCTTTTCCACGAAAACATGCGCCCCTGCCTCCATCGCCTTGATCGCGTAGTCGGCATGCGTTTCCGAATAGGTGCTGATGACGACGAGATCAGTCCTGACTTCGGCCAAAGCCGTGTCGTAATCGCTCCACCACCGCAGCGACGTAAAGGCGTCGGAGACCGAGGCACGACGCCGGGTGACGATCCCCACGATCTCACAATCCGGGCTCGCCGCATAGGCACGCGCATGCGCCTCGCCCATGGCGCCAAGACCAACCAGAAGCACGCGCAATGGCCCGGCCATGGCTATCAAGCCGCCTGATCGTCGACGCGCACCACATGGCCCGGTGCAACTTCGCGATAGGTGCGCGTGGGCGGAACATAGTCGCCGGGGCGAATGGGGCTCAGAATTTCGTCATTGCTGATCGGGCGGCGCAATGTGCGACGCGCCGGGTCAGGCACAGGCACGGCGGCCATGAGCTTTTTGGTATAGGGGTGCTGCGGATCGGCAAAAAGTGTTTCGCGCGGACCGATTTCAACAATTTCGCCCAGATACATAACCGCTACGCGATGGCTGACGCGCTCCACCACCGCCATATCGTGGGAGATGAAGAGATAGGAGAGACCCAGCTTCTCCTGCAAATCCATCAGCAGGTTGACCACCTGCGCCTTTATCGACACATCGAGCGCCGACACCGATTCATCGGCAATGATGATCTTGGGATCGAGTGTCAGAGCGCGGGCGATTGAAATGCGCTGGCGCTGGCCACCGGAGAATTCGTGCGGGTAGCGCCTGAGCATATCGGGGCTAAGGCCGACCTGATCCATCAGCGAAGCCGCCTTGTCGCGGGCCTGTTTGCGATTGCCCAGGCCGTGGACGACAAAGGGCTCCATCAGCGCTTCGGCGATAGTCATGCGCGGATTGAGGCTGGCAAAGGGGTCCTGAAAAATCATCTGCACCGATTGGCGCAGCGCGTTGAGTTCACCGCGCGGCATGGTGAGCACGTCGCGGCCATCCACTTCGATTTGACCGGCTCTGGACGGGGTAAGGCGCATGATGGAGCGGCCAATGGTGGATTTGCCACAACCCGATTCCCCGACCAGCGAGAGCGTTTCGCCCTTGAAGAGATCGAAGGAGACATTTTCCACCGCATGTACGGCGCTGGTCTGTTTGCCGAAGAAGGAGTGACCAACACCGTAGCGGGTGACGAGATTGCGGACCGACAGAACCGGGGTGGCGCGATCCACCTGAACGGTCAGCGGCACTTCAGGGCCGGAGAGGCCGGTTTCGCGGTCAACAATAGCGAAGCGCAGCGGATCGGATTGCCCGATCATGGAGCCCATGCGCGGCACGGCAGACAGGAGAGCCCGGGTATAGGGATGTTCGCCACGCTCGAAAATCTGCGCCGTAGGGCCGCTCTCGACCGCCTCGCCGCGATACATGACCACTGTGCGGTCGGCCACCTCAGCCACCACACCCATATCATGGGTGATGAAAAGGACGGACATGCCCTCTTCTTCCTGCAAGGTCTTGATAAGGTCGAGAATCTGGCCCTGAATGGTCACGTCGAGCGCGGTGGTCGGCTCGTCGGCGATCAGCAGTTTGGGCTTGCTGGCGAGCGCCATGGCGATCATGACGCGCTGACGCATGCCGCCCGAAAACTGATGCGGATATTCGCTAAGACGCCTTTCGGCATTGGGAATACGGACTTTTTCGAGCAGACGAATGGTTTCCGCCCGCGCCTCGGCTGCCGACATGGGATTGTGGCAGGTCAGGGCTTCGGAAATCTGGCGACCCACCGTGAAGACCGGATTGAGGCTGGTCATCGGCTCCTGGAAGATCATGGCCACGTCGCGGCCACGCACCTTGCGCATTTCGGCGTCGTCGAGGGTGAGCAATTCACGCCCATTGAGTTTTATCGAGCCCTCGATGCGGCTCGACGTCTTGGGCAGAAGGCGCATGACGGAGAGCGAGGTGACACTCTTGCCAGAGCCGGACTCTCCAACGATGGCGACAGTTTCGCCGGGCATGACATCGAGCGAGATGTCGCGCACGACCGAGCGCCATTCCCCGTCCACGCGGAACGAGGTTGTCAGTCCCTTGATGGACAGAACGGGTGTCTTGGTCTGGTTCTCTGCCGTCATCGCTGGTTCCTCCGCGTTTTCGATTATCTCGCCCGCGCCGAGGCAACGGCCGTGGGGGCAAAATCAAACGTCTTGTCGAATGGATAGGTTGGGTGCTGCTTGCGCTTGCGGGCCAAACGCTCGATGTCCTGATCGACAACGCCTGTCGATAGAGCCATCAGGTTTGGATTGGCGATAGGCGCCAGTTCCGGGGAGAGATAGCCGGATTTGACCGCGATGATCTTTGCCTTGTGAGGATCAAGACCGAGCTGGGTGAAGTCGGCAATATTGTGGAAAGGACGTCGCCGGGCGTGCACTACAAGGTCGATACCGCCAATGCGCAACACGGCCTGACGCTCCGCAGCATCGCTGGTTTCAAACAGGAAGCGGACTTCGAATGTGCCGGTAAAAGGGGTGCTACCCTTGGTGTCGAGGGTCGCGCCGACGGTGAGGTCGAGCTTGGCGCCGACGCCTGCAGCATAAGCCGCCTCAGTCGCAGGGCGGTCGGCAATACCGGCAAAAATTGTGTCCTGAGCGTTGGCAGCAACGAGCGCAGCGAAGACTTCGGCACGATCGCCGACGCCACCGCCCGTGGGATTATCGCCGGATTCGGCGAGCACGACAGGCGCGGTGGGGCTAGCGACAGCTTTGGCGACGCAATCTTCAATTGTGCCGGTTTCAGCGCCAAAGATGAAATCCTCGCGCACATCCCAATAGATCTGCGCGATTTCCTTTGCCGCCTGTTCCAGAGCCGCACGGTCAGTGCCTGTCATGATCGCGGCAGCGGTGGCGCGGGGCTCATCGGCCCAGACATAGCCGACATTGAGTGAGGCATCCCAGATGCCCGGGCGTTCATTGATGCCCGGCAGAAGGGCATAAATGCCTTTTGCAGGTTCATCGACAGTGGAGGTGCGCTCGCCGGGCAGCACGACCGGGATCGGCGCCCAGACGACATGGGGACGCTCGCCGGTCTGCAGGCTTTTGACCAGCATGGTCACCGAGCGGCGCATGGTCTCTTCGACGTCTATATGCGGCGCGGTGCGATAGGTGGAATACATATCGAGCTGGTCGATGATCTTCTGCGACAGGTTGCCATGCAGATCATAGCTGGCCGAGATCGGAATATCGGGGCCGACGACTTCGCGCGCGGCGGCGATCCAATCGCCTTCGGCATCTTCCATACCCTCGACATTCATGGCGCCATGCATGGGCAGATAAAGGCCATCAATGGGCAGAGCGGCGCGCAGGCCATCAAGGAACTCGGCCTTGAAGCCTTCATAGGTCGCGCGTTCGACCGGGGCGCCGGGCACGCAACGAGCATGGATCAGAGGCAGAAAATCGGCGGGATAGTCCTTGAGGAAGGCAAAGTGCGGGGCGTCCAGAAGCTGCTGTCCGCGCACAACGCGAAACTCGTCGGCTCGCGTCAGCACCGGATTATAAGTGCTGCACTCGATATGGATACCACCAACAGCAATACGCACGATCAGTCCCCTTTCTGGATCATTCCAGCTAGAAATTTGTGAGTGGCCAGGCTGGCCGCGCTTTTGACCCAGTCTTCTCCGCGCAAACGGCGGAAATGGATTGGGGTGACGCCGGACAGGCTGGGCAGAACATTGGCTTCAACGGTCTGTTGCAAAACAGTCGAGAAAAGCCCGCCAAAGGCTTCTTCGCGATGGGTGAGCAACACCATTTGCGGATCATTGATCTGGATAATCTGCGCTACCGCCAGACCAAGCGCGGAACCGGCGCGGTGCAGCAGGCGAATAGCGACCGAATTGTTGTCGGCGGCCAAGCGTTCGAGCTCGGCCAGATTGGCAATATCGAGGCCCTCGGCCCGCGCCTGATCAAGCATGGCGGCAAGCGATGCAACCGTATCAAGACAACCCGTCTTGCCGCAGCGGCAGGGGCGTCCTTCTGGGTCAATGGTGATATGGGCGATTTCTCCGGCGCCGCCATGTGCGCCCCTATGCAAGCGCCCATGATCGAGATGGGCAGAACCAATAGCGGTGCCGAACCAGATCAGGGTGAAGCTGGAGAGATCGCGCGCTGTGCCAAACATGGCCTCGCTCACGGCCAGCGCCTTGGCATCGTTTTCGATATAGGTGGGCAGGCCGGTCGCCTGCTGCACCATATTGGCCAATGGCAAATCCCGCCAACCCATCACAGTCGAGCGAATGCAGATCTGCTGGGCGGGATCGACGAGACCGGAGAGAACAAGTCCTACTCCGCTGACTGAATCACATGGGCGTCCGGTCTGGACCAAAAGCCGATCCAGCGCAGCGGCAAGCGCGACGACAGTGTCTTCCGGGCTGCTGCCGCGCTCAAACTGCGCCTCGGCAAGAATGCCGCCCTTGAAATCCACCAGAGCAACAATCGCCGGGTCCGACATGATCGAGACGCCAACAAACAAAGCACCCTTCGGATCGAGATCGAGCAGGGTGGAGGGGCGGCCCTGCTTGCGCACCATATTGGCCTCGAGCAGGAACCCGCGCTCGATCAAGTCGCGCGTCAGATTGCTCATTGCAGCCTTGCTCAGACCCGTCTGCTCCATCAGGGCAGCGCGGGTCGTCGCCCCGCTGGCACCAATCAGGCGCAGAATCTGAAAATGGGTCGGCGTCGTCATGGGCACCTCATAGCTCTATTGACACTAAGTACACAAAATGAATTAATCAAGCCATGTTAGTTCACTGAGTGTACTAATGGAGCGACCTGGCATTATGCCTTGTCGGGGGAGCTCAGTCAGAAGGAGCAACACATGACCATTCTCTCAACAACCCGCAAAATGCTCTTTGCAACGGTTCTGGCAAGCGTGTCAGCCTTTGCAATGAGCGCGTCTGCGGAAACGCTGACCGTGATGCAGATCGAAGCACCGCGTTCAATGGATCCAGGTGACCAGAGCGCCACCTATACCAATGCCCTGCTCGCGCCTGTCTATGAGGGCCTGGTGCTGCGCGCATCGGACCTCAGCCTGCAGCCGGGCCTGGCCACCGAGTGGAGCGTGGATGAAAGCGGCAAGGTTTATACCTTCAAGCTGCGTGAAGGGGTCGTCTTCCATGACGGCACACCTTTTGACGCCGATGCCGTAGTGTATAATTTCGAGCGCCATCTCAGCACCGAGCGCGGTCTTGCCGCTTCGGGCCGTATCCGCACCATCCTCGACAGCGTCGAAGCCGTCGATGACATGACCGTGCAGTTCAACCTCAAGGCCCCCTACCCGGCCTTCCTCAACATCCTGACCACCAATGGCGGCCAGCAGGTGAGCCCGACTGCAGACGCCGCCGGTAATCTTGGTGCTGCTTCGGTCGGTACTGGCCCTTACAAGATGGTCGAATATCGCTCCGGCGAATTCGTCGACCAGACCCTGTCCGACACCTATTGGGGTGACAATGCTGGCCGCGTCGAGGACATCCGCTGGACCTGGTCTTCCGAGCCTTCCGTACTCTCGATGGCTCTCCAGACTGGCGATGCCGACGTGATCAACCCGGTTCCGCCGGCCTTTGCTGGAGCCATCGAAGCCAATCCGGAACTGACACTTGCCGTCTCGCCCGGCTCGGCCGTGTTCTGGATGGCGCTGAACGTGGAAGCCGAGCCGCTGAACGACGTTCGCGTGCGTCAGGCCCTCAACTTCGCCACCGACCGCGAAGGTCTGATCGCCTCGATCATGTCGGGCTACGCCATTCCCGCCAATTCACCGCTGGCGACCGTGGCCGAAGGCTATCGCGAAGACCTGAACCCTTATCCGTTCGATCTGGACAAGGCGCGCGAGCTGCTGGCCGAAGCTGGTTTCGCTGACGGCTTCAGCATGTCTGTCGTGGTGCAGGAGCAGGAAGCACGCATTGCCGAACTGCTTCAGGCCATGTGGGCAGACGTGGGCGTGACCCTCGATGTCCGTCGCATGGAATCGGGCGTATGGTCGGCAGCTGCATTCGGCGATGAAGCCCAGAAGAAGGCCGAAGACGTTGATGCCGTCATCGCGTCCTGGTCCTCGGGCGTCAACGGTCCTGACCTGCAGTTCCGTCCGCTTTACCACACCGACAGCTTCTCTCCTGCTTCTGCAAACCTGGGCTTCTATTCGAATCCCGAGTTTGACAACCTGCTGGACGAGGCAGCGTCCATGACCGATGTGGATGCCCGCAACGAAGTCTATGGCCAGCTGCAGGAAGTCATCAACGACGACGCTCCGCATGTGCTGCTCTATGTGACGCAGGACCTGATCGCGACGCGCGAGGGCGTCGAAGGCGTCTGGGTGATCCCGGGCGGGCTCGTGCGCGTCGACAACGTGACAAAGTAATGTTCAAGCCGGGCCGGGGCTTTGCTCCGGTCCGGCATACTTTCAAGGAAACGCCATGCAGGGCTACATCCTTCGCAAGCTGATCTCGTTGCCGCTGATCCTGATCGGCGTTTCGCTTCTGGTCTTCATCTCGATCCGCATGCTGCCCGGTGAAACCGCGCGCGTCATGGCGGGCCCCGAAGCCACGCAGGAAGCCGTCGACGCCATGACGGTCCGTCTTGGGCTCGATAAGCCGGTGCTGGTTCAATATTGGACCTTTGTCACCAATGCGGTGCAAGGCGATTTCGGCGAATCCATCCGGTCGCGCAAGCCCGTCTGGGACGAGATTGCCGACCGCATGCCCTATACGGTTTCGCTGGCGGTCGTTTCCTATATCCTGGCTATCGGCATCGGTATCCCTGCCGGTATGCTGGCCGCCGTCTGGCGCAATCGCTGGCCCGATTACATCGTCATGATTTTCGCCATTGCCGGTGCCTCCATTGCAAATTTCTGGCTGGCGCTGATGGCGATGAACTATTTCTCCGTACAATTACGCTGGCTGCCATTGCTCGGCGCGAACAATTGGCAAAGCTATATCCTGCCCGCGGTGACACTCGCCGTGCTGCCCATGGCCGTGCTGGCGCGCATGACGCGTTCTTCAATGATCGAAGTGCTGAGCCAGGATTATATCCGTACTGCGCGCGCCAAGGGTCTTTCTCCCAGCCAGGTCTATTGGAGCCACGCGCTGCGCAATGCGCTCATTCCCATCATAACTATCGTCGGCCTCAATTTCGGTGGGCTGATCGGCGGCGCGGTGGTGACCGAGTCCGTGTTCAACTGGCCCGGCATTGGTCGGCTCATGGTGGATGCCGTGCGCTATCGTGACTATCCGGTCATTCAGGGCGCAACCATGGTTGCCGTCTGCGCTGTTGTCGTCATCAATTTCCTTGCCGAGATGGCCATAGCCGCACTCAATCCCAGGATCAGGTTCGACTGATGAGCAATTCCGTTTCCTCCCCCAATCGCTCGTCCCTCAGCCGCCGCCTCGCGCGCATCTGGGACTGGTGTGCCGGCAATGCCAATGTCGTCATCGGCGGCATTTTGATCGGCATCATCGTGCTCATGGCAATCCTCGCTCCATGGGTCGCGGGCGCCGATCCCTATGCCATCGACCTGCGCAACCTATTGCAGCCGCCATCCTGGGAGCATCCGTTCGGTACCGATGACAATGGCCGGGACATCTTCGCCCGCGTTATTTACGGCGCGCAATATTCACTGCTTGAGGTGGCTCTGTCAGTAGCCATCGCCACCGCCGTGGGCGTGCCGCTTGGCATCATTGCTGGCATGGGTGGGCGTTGGCTCGACGAAATCATCATGTGGGTGATGGACGTGCTCTTTGCCTTTCCGGGCATTGTCCTTGCAATCCTGATCGTCTCGATCCTCGGACCAAGCCTTTTCAACCTCATGATCGCCATCGCGCTTTTTGCAATTCCCGTCTATGCGCGTCTGGCGCGCAATCTGACGCTGGGTCTCAAGCAGATGGAATTCATTGAGGCAGCACAGGCGCTGGGCGTGCCGCAATACCGCATTCTGCTCCACTACATCCTGCGCAATTCGGTCGGCCCGATCATCGTGCAATCCACCCTCACCGCTGGCACTGTCATCCTCACTGCCGCGTCCCTGTCGTTCCTTGGGCTTGGCGCACAGCCGCCGATCCCGGAATGGGGTGCAATGATGTCTCAGGGCCGCAATTATCTGGGCGTCAACATCTGGATGTCTCTGTTCCCCGGCCTTGCGATCATGATCACTGTTCTGGGATTCAATATTCTGGGCGATGGTCTGCGCGATCTGCTCGACCCGAGGAAATAATGGCATCGATCTCTATTATGCGTGACGTGCCGGACGTCGAGCCGATTGCATTCTGCGCCGATATTGGCGGCTCGTTCATCAAATTTGGCAGGGCTTTTGGCCCGGGCCACATTACGATCGAAGATCAGGTGGAAACGCCGATCCATTCCTGGACCGGGTTCGAGAATGCTCTGGCCGGACTGATTGGGCGGCAGGGTGAAACAACCTCCAATCTCCCTCTCGCCATTTCCACAGCGGGCCTATTCGACAAGGCAAGTGGAAAGGTCAATGCCGCCAACATCCCCTGCTTTGCCGGGCATGATCTGGTGAGCGAACTGTCGGCCCGGCTGGGCCGAAAGGTGCTGATCGCCAATGATGCCGACAGCTTTGCGCTAGGCGAAGCCAATGTGGGCTCAGGGCGTGGCCATGACGTGGTGTTCTGCATCATTCTGGGCACCGGCGTGGGTGGCGGGCTGGTTGTCGGCGGCAGGCTCGTGCAAGGCGCAGGCGGGGTGACCGCCGAATGGGGGCATGGCGCTATCCTGCGCAGCGACGTGACGCTGGCCAATGGCGAAACCCTCTCTATTCCCCGCTTTGCCTGTGGCTGCGGAAAGATAAGGTGCACCGACACGATTGGCGGTGCGCGCGGTATCGAGCGGCTGCATCGGCATCTGAGTGGCGAGGATAAAACCAGCCACCAAATTCTGGACGCATGGGAGGACGGTGACGCCATTACCGGGCGCACTGTTGAAGCCTATTGCGAATTGCTGAGTGAGCCGCTGGCATTTGCCGTCAACATTACCGGCGCCAATATCGTGCCGGCAGGTGGCGGACTGTCATCACGCGTCAAGTTGCTGAGCGCGCTCGATAAGGCCCTTCGCGCAAAGACGCTGCACACTTATGACAAGCCGCTGATCGTGCCCGGTCATTTTCTGAAGAATGGCGGGTTGGTCGGGGTATCGGTGTTGGCGGCACAACAACAGAGCGGTGCGTGATGGCCGATTGCATTCTCGAAGTTTGCGTCGATAGCGCCTTTAGCCTCGAAGAGGCGATTGCAGGCGGTGCTGACCGGATCGAGCTCTGTTCATCCCTCGGACTCGGCGGGCTTTCTCCTCTGCCGGGTATGATGGCGCTGGCCGCTAGCTCTCCAATCCCGGTTTATGCCCTCATCCGCCCGCGCAGCGGCGATTTCGTCTTTTCGCAGACGGAAGTGGCGATGATGAAAGCGGATATCGACCTGGCCCGACAGCATGGGCTGGCCGGAGTGGTGATTGGCGCGAGCTGCGGTGACGGAACACTCGACCGACAGGTTCTAGCGGCGCTGGTGGAGCATGCCAAAGGGCTTGGTCTCACCCTGCACCGCGCATTCGACCTCGTGCCCGATTTCAACGATGCCATCGACATGGCCGCAGAGTTAGGCTTCGAGCGCATTCTGACATCGGGTGGCGCGCGCAGCGCAATGGACGGGATTGATACACTCGCAGCAATCGTCGCCCATGCGGACTCAAGGCTCTCGATCATGCCCGGCTCGGGTGTGAATACCGACAATGCCGGCGCGCTGATCGAGCGTCTTGGCGTTCACGAAGTGCATTCCTCGGCTAGCGCGGCGCAAAAGGCGCCTAGCGGAAAGGTTGTGGAACTGGGCTTTGAAAGCGCCGCGCCCCGCGCCACCAGCCGCGCCGTGGTGGCTGCAATCAAATCGGCGATTTCAGCCGCCTGAACCAACGACCTCAAGACAGCCCGCCAGTCATGGGCAAAGACAAGTTTGGATAGACCATGCAGAACAGCGACCGCATCTGGACCATAATCGACGAGGCCAGCCCCGCCTTTCTCGAACTCAGCGATCGCATCTGGGGCATGCCCGAGATTGCCTATACCGAATACCGCTCGGTCGCCGAACACCGGCAGATGCTGGAACAGCAGGGCTTTGCCATAACCGACAATGTCGCGGGCATTCCGACCGCCGTGATCGGTCAGGCCGGCACAGAAGGCCCGGTGATTGCGTTTCTGGGAGAATATGATGCCCTGCCCGGGCTGAGCCAGGAAGCCGGAATTGCCGAAGCGCGCCCGCTGCCGGGTAATGGCCAGGGCCATGGTTGCGGGCACAATATGCTGGGGTCGGCAGCGCTGCTCGCCGCCACGGCAATGAAGGATTATCTGGCAGAAAACAAGCTGCCCGGCATCGTTCGTTATTATGGCTGCCCTGCGGAGGAAGGCGGCGCGGCCAAGGCGTTCATGGTGCGCGACGGGCTGTTCGACGATGTCGATGTCGCCATTTCCTGGCACCCGGCCTCAATGACCCGCGTGGACGATGCGCGCAGCCTCGCCAATACGCGCATCGACTTCACCTTCACCGGCCGCGCGTCGCATGCTGCCGCTGCACCGCATCTGGGCCGTTCGGCGCTCGACGCCATGGAATTGATGGCTGTGGGCGTCAATTATCTGCGCGAACATGTGCCTTCGGATTCGCGCATTCACTACGCCATTCTCGAAGCCGGTGGCATCGCCCCCAATGTGGTGCAGGCACGGACCAAGGTGCGCTATGCCGTGCGCTCGCGCGACGTACATGGCATGCGGGCTTTGAACGAGCGCGTGATCAAGGTGGCGCGCGGCGCGGCGATGATGACCGAAACCGAAGTCGAGGTCAAAGTCATCTCTGCCGTTTCCAACCTGCTCGGCAATCCAGTTCTGGAAGAGGCCATGTTTGCAAATATGCAGCGTCTTGGCCCGGTCGAATTCTCGGAAACTGATCGCGACTATGCTCGCCAGATTCAGGCGACGTTGAGCGCCGAGGACATCGAAAACGATTATCGCGCTGTCGGCATCCCGCTGCGCGACAACACCCCGCTCTGCGACTTCATCGTGCCGCTCGAAGCCAAGGGCGAACCAATGGTCGGCTCGACCGATGTGGGTGATGTGTCATGGGCGGTACCGACTGTACAGGCCCGCGTGGCGACCCATGCCATTGGCTCACCCGGCCATTCCTGGCAGATCACGGCACAGGGCAAGGCCGACGCCGCGCATAAAGGCCTCATCTACGCGGCCAAAGTGATGGCGGCGACGGCGGCAGATTTGTACGCCAAGCCGGAGCTGATCGCAGAAGCAAAAGAGGCGCACAGGGTCAATCTTGGCAACAAGCCCTACGAAAGCCCCATCCCTGAAGATGTCGCGCCGCCAATTCAGCCACGCCCGTAGAACTGAAGACTTGCCCCCGAACCAGCGCCGACGATAAGGCAAGTGCCCTGGCCATATTGCTACGTTACGTCCGTCTCAAAGCAGACACGCCAACGCCTTCAGTAGCCTTGCTCCTGTCCATACTGCGTAGATGGCACCTTGCCGGATAGTAAATGGGAGGAGTTCACCGGCGTACACCAAGCAGACTGAGCGCGGTAGGCGGCTAGTTCCGTAGTGAATTGAAGTTGCGGTGCGCTTGCCCACAACACAAGTTCACGAACCGAGTAAAACAATATGAAAGGCCTCTTTCAGGCCGCCGAACTCCTTGCGACAACAGAACATCAACTGGCGCAGCTTAGCGACAATCTCTTCGTCTTGTGCTGCTTCGGGGGCATTCCAAAGTCCCCGCGAAGGCTCAACAGACTACTTAAGGGAGAACCACGTTTCAGGGAGCAGACCGAGGCCCACTCAGCCCCCGATCTACAATCAAGGCAGCTTGTTGCAGCTTACGCTCAGCCATCTCGACATGGTTGTCATTACCATCGTGGCCTCGGTCGTATTTGCGGTTGGCCTTGCCGTACTCGTCACCCGCCCTTTCGGCGCAGATTTGCTCGCCGTCTCGCGCGCATGGCTTGCCAAATCGCCTTAGCGGCCCGGCGCAACGCTCCAATCAAAGCCATGCAGCAAGCGCATAAGAGCCATGTCGCAACTTTTTGATCTAGGCGGCATTTGTGTTTTGCCCAACAACCGGGCCAAATTCTGCATGCAGGACACGCTGTGGCGCTTCACTTTAATAACCAGCCTAATCGACGTATGGTTTTGACTGGTCTCGGTTTTTCGCTCTTCCTCGCCTGTACGACATCGCTGACCAAGCCGCTCCTGGCACAGGAGCATGACACCAGCATAACGTTTGACTTCGACAGCTTCAGCGACCGCTTGGAGGCAATGGCCTCTTCGCCTTATGCACCGGTCCAGCTCGAAATTCCCGCAGGCTTCGAGAGCCTCGACTATGACGCCTACCGTCTGATTCAGTATCGAAGCGAAGCCAGCAAGTGGGCCGACCGGGCCGCCGGCTATCAGCTGCAGGCCTTCCATCTGGGCTGGCTCTATAATGAGCCGGTCAAGGTTTTCGAGATCGAGAACGGCACCGCTGACCCGGTCGAATTCCAGGCTTCAGACTTCGACTATCACGACGCCGCCGTTGCCGAAACTGCCAGCAGTGGCCCCTTCCCCGGTGTCGCGGGCATCCGTGTCAATTATCCCCTGAACCGGCCCGACACTATCGACGAATTGGTCACCTTTCTGGGTGCCAGCTATTTCAGAGCGCTCGGGCGCAACAATATTTATGGCGCCAGCGCCCGCGGCATCGTCCTTAATTCCTGGGTGGACGTGCCCGAGGAATTCCCGCGCTTTTCGGAATTTTATATTGAAAAGCCCGCGCAGGGTGCGCCGCTCGTCATCTATGCCGCACTTGAAAGTCCAAGCCTGACGGGCGCTTACCGTTTTGTCATCACCCCGGCCAGCGACGCTGAGCAGGCAAGCGTGATGGATGTCACCGCGCGCCTGTTTTTCCGCACGGATGTGAAGGAACTGGGCGTCGCCCCCCTCACCTCCATGTTTCTCTATGCGGAAGCCAATCGCGGCGGTTTTGACGATTACCGACCGCAGGTGCACGACAGCAATGGCCTGCTCGTTGAGCGCGAAAGCGGCGAGGTGCTCTGGCGCGCCCTCAATAACAGCTCATGGCTGGGCAATTCCTATTTGGCAGAGAACAATCCGAAAGCCTTCGGGCTGTATCAGCGCGGCCGTGACTTCGAGAGCTACCAGGACGCCGGCGCCCATTATGAGCGCCGCCCATCCATTCGCGTCGAGCCTGTCGGCGAATGGGGCCAGGGCATGGTCCGCCTGATTGAGATCCCGGCACAGCTTGAAGCTGACGACAATATCGTCGCCTTCTGGATTCCGTCGGAGCCGGCCAGGGCTGGAGAGAGGCGCGAATATCACTATCGGCTGCTCTGGGGCGACCTTGATCCCGATCCTGCCTCAAAAATGGCACATGTCGTAGAGACACGTGGCGGCGTCGGCGGAGTGTCGGGCGTTGAGACTGCGCCCAATCTCCGCAAGTTCGTCGTCGACTTCAAAGGCGGCGAGCTCGACACCATGCCTGCCGGCACACCGATCGATGTGCTGGCAACCGTCGGTGGCGGCGTCATGCGCAACTCGGTTCTGTCCCGCGTCGAGGCCAATGGCGTCTGGCGGCTGGTGATGGATGTTGAGGCAGAGCAAGGCGCCACGCTCGAGCTCAAAGCCTACTTGGTGGGCATGGGCAAAAAGCTCACCGAAACCTGGCTCTACCAGTGGAGGCCCGCCGAATGAAACATGCTGCCGATTTTCCCGTAGAAGCCGGCCTGCCCCATGCGCCGCTTCACATGCCAAAGCAGGAGCTGGAACCGTCGCGGTCGCTTATAAAGACGCTTCGCGCCACTCTTTGGCCATTTGCGAGCCGCTAAACGGGTTATGATCCGACCGGCATTTCTTCGCTGTATTACCCTGATCGCCGCCACAGCTCTCAGTCTGGGCGGCGCTTGGCTGTTTATTCTGTTTACGGGTGAAGGCGGCCTCAATCTGCTGGATCTGCTGCGCGCCGCCCTTGTCGCCATTACAGGCTTCTGGCTGGTATGGGGCAGTATCGCGGCGGTTCTGGGCGTGTTCGTGCCTTCCGTCTCCGCGGAAACTGGCGACGCACCCCTCAACTCGCGCACCGCGATTCTGGTCCCGGTTTATAACGAAGACCCCGTCGCCACATTTTCACGCATTGCGGCGATGAACCGTAGCCTGGTCGCACTTGGCGTTGCTGAGCGGTTTCACTTCGCTGTTCTTTCCGACACGCAGGCGTTTGACATTGCCGCCGAGGAATTGGCGCAATTTGCCCGTCTGCTCAACGAGCCGCAGAGCCAGGGGCGCATGTTCTATCGTCGGCGCGACCGCAATGTGGGCCGGAAGGCGGGGAATATCGAAGACTTCGTCTCCCGCTCGGGCGGCGCATATGACTTCGCGCTGATTCTCGATGCCGACAGTCTCATGGAAGGCGAGACTATCGTTCGCATGGCCAGGCGGCTCGAGGCAGACCCCAATCTCGGGCTGCTGCAGAGCGTTCCCACCATCATCAATGCCCAGACAATGTTTGGCCGTTCCATCCAGTTCGCCGCGGCCTACCTCTCCCCCACCTATGCCCGTGGCGCTGCACTCATGCAGGGACGCGAGGGGCCCTATTGGGGTCATAACGCTATGGTCCGCATGAGTGCTTTCGCCTCCAGTTGCGGGCTGCCGGAGTTGTCTGGAACGCCACCTTTCGGCGGACATATCCTCAGCCACGATTATGTGGAAGCGGCCCTGTTGTCCCGTGCGGGTTGGACAGTGGAAGTGGATGCCAGCCTCAAAGGCTCGTACGAGGAAGCGCCGGATAACCTGATCGAATATGCCAAGCGTGACCGCCGGTGGTGCCAGGGTAATTTGCAGCATGGGCGGCTGATTTTGGCACCGGGTCTCAAGATATGGAGCCGCTTCACCTTCGTGCAGGGCATCATGGCTTATCTCGCCTCCCCGCTCTGGTTGCTGCTGCTGGCCGCTAGCCTCGCTGGCGCTCTTCTGCCAAACCTGCCGGCGGTGCTGGCTGGCTTTGAGGCATCCACCATTCCGCTGTGGATGCTTGGTGTCGCCGTTGCGGTCATTCTTGTCGCGCCAAAACTCATGGTGCTGGTGCGCGGCATCTTTGACGGCCAAAACCGGCGGTTCGGCGGCACATTGAACGCCCTCATCTCGGTGCTTGGTGAAATCCTGCTGTCGACGCTGCTCGCCCCCACTATGCTGATGATGCAGAGCCGCGCTGTCATGCAGGTCTTGTTGCGCCTCGACGGTGGTTGGCCCGCCACCGAGCGCGGGCAGACGCGCATACCGTTCGCCGCAGCATTGCGCGCCAGCTGGTGGATAACGGCAATCGCCGGCCTGGCATTGGGCGGCGTTCTGGTCGCTGCACCCGGCAGCGCCTTGTGGCTGGCACCGGCGACCGTTCCTGCAATTGCCGCGCCTCTTCTGATCTGGGCCACATCATTGCCGATGCGGCGCCCACTGCCTCGGCTCTTCCGCTCAGATACCGAAGCTGAGCCCTCGCCAGTTATTCTCCAGCAGCACGCTATCCTGGCCGCATGGACAAATACCACGCCCGTAATCGAAAGCCGCGATATGCCGGCTTTAAGAAAGACCTCAAATCATGTCGTTGCCTGATGCAACGTTTCGCTCTCCGGCACGTGCGGGCTGGCACAGTATTCGCGCCGCATTCGTTCCTCAAACATCCGGCGAAGTCCTGGCGCCTGCCGGTCGGGACCCACGGCTCGACATGTTTCGCGGCCTCGCTCTGGTGATGATCTTTATCAATCACGTCCCCGGAACAGTTTACGAAACATATACCAACCGCAATTTCGGCTTCTCGGACTCGGCTGAAGCCTTTGTATTCATGTCCGGCATGGCGGCGGGGCTGGCCTATTCCGGGGGCTTCCGAACTGGCCATCTGTGGACCGCAGTAACGCGGGTCTGGGCGCGGGCACGTCAGCTCTATTTCGTACATATCGCCATCACCATGCTTTGCCTCGCCATCTTCGCTGGTGCGGCGATTTGGTTCGATATGCCGGTCGTTTTGCTCCGAAACAATGTGGAGCCGGTGCTCGGCCATCCATTACAGGCGCTGATCGGCATTCCGCTGCTCACCCATCAATTGGGTTATCTCAATATTCTGCCGCTATATGCCGTGCTGCTTCTGGCTGCACCGCTTGCCATCATTGTGGGCCTGCGCCGCCCCTGGCTGATGCTGGGCCTTTCAATCCTGATCTGGGTGCTGGCGGGCCAGTTCCGCATCAACCTTCCTAATTTTCCGAATGCAGGCGGCTGGTTTTTCAATCCATTCTCCTGGCAGATACTCTTCGTCATCGGCCTCCTGTCCGGCATGGCGATGAAACAGGGAACCGACTTTATCCCGTTCAACCGCGTGCTCTACGCAGCAGCAGCGGCCTTTCTGATCTTCGTGCTGCTTTGGATAAAAATACCCGAACTTGGCAAGGCCGGTCGCGCTGTTCTAGGGGCATTGGCCGATGCCGGGGCGCCCTTTTACGTCACCTGGTTCGACAAAACCTTCCTGGCGCTGCCGCGTCTGCTGCATGCGCTTGCCCTGTTTTATGTGTTCGGCCACATGCCGTTAATGATGACCTTTGCGCGCTCGCGCTACGCCACACCACTCCGAACCCTGGGCCGTCAGGGCCTGGCGGTATTTGCCACAGGAACGGTGCTCAGCATGTTCCTCCAGGTGGTCAAAACGCCCCGACAGCCCGAACCGCTGTTTGACGGCCTGCTCCTCGGCTCCGGCCTGGTAACGCTATGGGGGCTTGCAACAGTGCTGAACTACACTTCAGCATTGCGCACGAAGGCAGCGAGCGCGAAAACCGTGCCCTAAGATAGCCTGGCGGCAACGACGTGAACGCGACGAGTGGCGATTTAGCCCAGCTTGCAATCTGCTACCGATGCTCCTGATGATGGTAGGATGCCCCTCCCATCGGCTCGATGGTCGCGTTCCTCACCATCGGCTCCGTCGCTGAGTATGGTCAGAGCCTGAACAACAAATAGCTGGAAACACTATCCCCGATTGTCTGGACCTGCGCGCCGATGTGACTAGGCTGGCTCTTGCGCGCCCACGTCCTTTAGCATCTTTTTGGTGAGTGTCTGGCTCTGCTTGAAATAGTCAGCCCAAACGGTTTTGTCCCTGGCGCGCTCTGCCGCCGCGGCCAGCGAGAAACCATTGGCCTGCTTGAGCGCGGGCATTTCATCCCAACCCACCGGAACAGCGACAGGTGCGCCTTCACGTGAGCGGACCGACCAGGGACATATGGCAGTGGCCCCTCGTTCATTGCGCAGATAGTCGATGAACAGGCGCCCTTTGCGCTGCGCCTTGGACGGGTTGGCCGTAAAACGAGCTGGTTCGGTCTCGGCCATATCCCGCGCCAACGCGCGACAGAAAGCCTTGATCTCTGGCCATTCTTTGCTGGGTCTGAGCGGTACCACCACGTGAATCCCCTTGCCGCCCGAGACAATAGGATAGCTAGCGAGGCCCATATCGGTTAGCCGGTCACGAATGTCGATTGCTGCGCTGGTGATAGCCGCAAAATTGAGAGCTTCATCTGGGTCGATGTCGAAAACCAGCCGGTCCGGCTTTTCGATATTAGCGAGCCGCGATCCCCAGATATGCCATTCAAGCACATTCATCTGTGTTCCGGCCACAAGCCCGGCCAGTTCTGTCAGATAGAAATAGTCCTTCTTGTCGCCGTCCTTTTCCATGATAGGCTTGGACAGCAATTGCGGCGGAAAGCCGCCGGTGTCGTGCTTTTGGAAAAAGCACTGCTTGGCACGACCCTGAGGACAGCGAACGAGGCTAAGCGGTCGGTTCTCAATGTGGGGCAACATAGCCGTGGCCACATCCTCATAATAGGCGACTAATTGCGCCTTGGTAATACCTTGTCCGGGATAGACCACCCGGCCTGGAGAGGTCAGCCTGACGCCGAGACGATCCGCAACCTCTTCGCCATCATCAAGAGAAACCGGTTTTTCCATTCTGACCTCCTCCGCAGCCTTGTCGCCGCGCAGACCGACAAAGCTTGGGTGGCGCAGGATGTTATCACCGGTGAGTTCTGTATAGGCGATCTCTGCAACCAGGTCGGGCCGAACCCAATGGGCGTGACGGGCAAACTCCTCGGGCACTGCCTCAAAAGGGCTGGTCTTGCGCTCCAGCTTTCTCAATTTTGCACCGAGCTCTTCGAGCATATTCTGATTGAAGCCCGTCCCTACCCGCCCCCGATAGACGAGTTTGCCATTCTCCCGCACGCCCAAGAGTAGCGATGCGAAGCCCCGGCCCTTAGTTGATGGTGACCAACCGCCAATAACAAATTCCTGCCGCTTCACGCACTTGACCTTGAGCCAGCTCCTGTTGCGCTCGCCGCGATAGGTATCACCGGCCCGCTTGGCGATAACGCCTTCATGTCCATCACGGCAGATGGCGTCGAACACCTTTTGCCCATGTCCGGTGACATGGGAGGAATATTGGACCGGGTCCCTGCGTGCCGATTTGCCCAGCAGTTTTTCGAGCGCCTTTTTGCGCTCGATAAGCGGCTTGCTGGTCAGGTCCTTGCCGTCAAGTTCCAGCAGGTCGAAAGCAAAGTATTCGAGCCGCCCACCATCGGACAGCACGGTCTTGAGCGTTGTGAAATCCGTCCGCCCCTTATTATCGAAAGCGCAGATCTCGCCATCAATCAGCGCCGAGCCCAGCTTGAGCTTCTTCAATGGCTCCACCAACGCGCCGAATTGCGTGGTCCAATCGAGACCATTGCGGGTGTAGAGCCGCACACTTTCCCCATCGCTAGCGGCAAGACAGCGATAGCCGTCATATTTCATCTCGAACAGCCAGCCGTCGCCTGCGGGAACAGTGTCCACCAAAGTCGCCAGTTGAACGGGGCGAAACGCCGGCATCTTGCCGCTTTTCGCTCTGGAGGCGATCTGCGTTTTTTGATCGGCCGCCTCGGCCTTTTCAGGATCGGAATGCCAGACGGCATCCGCCTCTATCTGCGTTTTCTTGGTCGGCTGCGCTCCAGAGGCAATGCCCTTGAAGTCACGGCCGCTAACCACCGAGCGCGTAAAGCGGGTGGTCAGCGTGTCCTTGTCGCGGGCATGGGCATCGCGGTGCTTGATGAGCAACCAGTTCTCCCGATCCGGCCCGGAACGCCTTTTAGTGTCGCGGCCCTTCATGTGCACCAGCACATATTCGCCCTTCATCCGCTCCCCAAACAGGCGCAGCTTGAGGTCGCCTTTTTCCAATCCCTCATAAGGATCGCCGATGGGCTCCCATGTGCCCCGATCCCACAGCATGACGGTGCCGCCACCATATTCTTCTTTGGGAATGGTGCCCTCGAAGGTCTCATATTCCAGCGGATGATCCTCCACCCGCACGGCAAGGCGCTTGTCGGCTGGGTTGTTGGACGGGCCTTTCGTCACCGCCCAGCTCTTCAGCACGCCATCGAGCTCAATGCGAAAATCATAATGCAGGCGCGTTGCGTCATGTTTCTGGACGACGAAACTTCGCGCATTACTGCCCCTTGGTGCGCCACCCGCAGGCTCTTGCGTCTTGGAGAAATTCCGCTTGGCCTTATAGTCCTTGAGCAGATCCTGCGCCTTGCTTGCCACGATCAACTCGCTTTCTTGCGGGTGCTGCCTGTCGATTTCCGCGTCGCGTTCTTGGCCGAAGACGTTTTGGCCGCCTTCTTGCCACCCTCGAGACTTTCCTTAAGTGCCGCCATCAGGTCGACGACATTTTCTCCGCTCGGCCGTTCGGGCGCGTCGTCTTCCTTGGCGCTGATCTTGCGTCCCTTGGCTTTCATCTTGCGCTTGATCAGGTCGCGCAAGGCGGTCTGATAATGGTCCTTGAACGCGCCAGCATCAAAAGGCGCGGTTTTCTTCTCTATCAAGGCGGTTGCCACATCCAGCAGATCAGCCTCGGCCTTTTTGCTCGAAATAGTGGAGAAAAACGGGTCCGATTTTCGGATTTCGTCTTCGTAATGCAGGGTCTCCAACATCAGGCCGGTGCCGCTGGGCTTTATCGCCGCCAGATATTCTTTGCCGCGCATGGAGAGCTGACCAAGCCCCACTTTCTGCGTCTTGCGCAGGGCGTCGCGGATCACCCGGAATGCGTCTTCCGCCAGCTCATCGGTCGGCACGACGAAATAGGACTTGTCGTAATAGATCGGATCGATCTCGCAGGCGCCGACGAATTGGGTCAGTTCCAGCGTCTTACGCGTTTCCAGTTTCACCGCATCGATCTCATCATCGGTGAGCAGGACATAGTCGCCCTTCTCATATTCAAACCCCTTGATGATCTCGTCTTTGTCGACCGGCCCAACCCCGGCCACCACTTTTTCATAGTGGATCGGTTTACCGGTCGGCTTGTGAATCTGGCGAAAGCTCGGCTTGGCGCTGGCGCGCGCAGCGCTAAACAATTCGACCGGAATGGCGACGAGCGACAGCCGAAGCTGGCCTTTCCAGATGGGGCGGGATGCGGGCATGGCAACAATCCTCACAAGAAACGCCGGGGTCAACGCCCCAAACGCCCGCCTGTTCCGGGATCACCTTACGCGCGCATAGCTTGCATAAGGCTCATTTGCCATTTCCAGAAGCGGAAGAGTGCCAGACAACTGGAAACAATAGGCTAGCTTATGCCCGCAACCGTCCTGTATCCTTGCCAGCGGTGCCTTCTTCAATCTGGAAGACGGTAAGTCAGCGCTGACAAGCGATAGGGAAGCGTTGAAGCGCGTGCTCATTCCCCCGGGAAAGTAAAGATCAGGTGTGGAACCAACTGCCTCCGGCGACGTTTAGACCGTCTGTCTGCGTTCGCCAAAAGGCTTTTTCCCTTCTAAAAGGATATTCTATGCGCCAGGTCTTAACTGCGCTCGCCGCGCTTGCGCTTATGTCAACCGCAGCCTCGGCGCAGGTCGTCGTCTCCTCGAAAATCGATACGGAAGGCGGCGTGCTTGGCAATATCATCAAGCAGGTCCTTGAAGACAATGACATCGCCGTCGAAGATCGCATCCAGCTCGGTGCAACGCCGATCATGCGCGAGGCGATCGTGGCTGGCGAGATCGACATCTATCCCGAATATACCGGCAATGGCGCCTTCTTCTTTGATCGTGCCGATGAGCCGATCTGGAACGATGCCGCGGAAGCATATGCCACGGTGGCCGAGCTCGACCTTGCGGCCAATCGTATTGTCTGGTTGACGCCGTCTCCGGCCAACAACACCTGGGCCGTGGCGCTACGCAGCGACGTCGCAGAAGCCAATAATCTCTCGACCTTCACCCAGTTCGGGGAATGGGTGGCCGGCGGCGGCGAGGTCAAGCTTGCGGCCTCGTCCGAATTCGTAAATTCAGCGGCAGCACTCCCGAAATTCCAGGAGGTTTACGGCTTCACCCTGACCCCCGATCAACTGGTCGTGCTGTCGGGAGGGGATACCGCCGCGACCATTGCCGCCGCAGCGCAGCAGACCAATGGCGTCAATGCCGCCATGGTCTATGGCACCGATGGCGGCATTGCCCCCTCGGGTCTGGTCGTGCTGGATGACGATCAAGGCGTTCAGCCGGTCTATCAGCCAGCGCCAATCATCCGCGAAGAGGTGCTAACTGAGTATCCGCAGATCGAAGAACTGCTCAAGCCCGTCTTCGAAGCCTTGACGCTCGAAGTGCTGCAGGACCTAAACGGCCGCGTGCAGGTGGGTGGCGAGCCGGCCGCAGCAGTGGCCACCGACTTCCTGACACAGAATGGCTTCCTGGGCGGCTAAGCCCGTCTGCCAGAAAGTGGCCGGCCGTGACGGAGATCTCGGCCGGTACGTTTAATTTGGGCGAGGCAGAATGAATGTGCATGGGGCCGAGGCTTCGACTGTCGGCCGGCTTGTCATAGAGCCGGTCGGGGTCGTTGTCGCCATAGTGGCCGCGGCCGGCCTGGCCCTCCCCTTCACCGTTTTCAAGGCCAATCGCATCGTTCCCGGCGATGGCGTTCTGCTGTGGGACGCGTTGCCACCCGGCGCCCTCCTGATCGGACTCCTCTGGATCGGCCTCTGCATCCTTGCGGGGCTCGTGCGGCTGCCACTGCGGATCAAGTTGGCAGCAAGTGGATCGAGCCTTGTCATCACCATCCTGCTGGTCGGCCTCTCCGGCCATCATCTTACCCCTCCGGACAATTCCTATGCGCGCATCGGCATCGGGCCCGGATTCTGGCTCCTGAGCTTTGCTCTCGCCCTGATGGTGACCGATGCGCTCGCCCGCATGCGACCCGGCCCATGGCTGCGGATCGGCCTGATGGCCGGGGCCTGCGCGGTGATGGCCCTCGTCCTCTCAAGCGGCCTATGGGACGCACTTTCGGTGATAAAGGAATATGCCAGCCGGGACACAGCCTTTTGGCAGGAGGCGCGCACGCACCTGCTTCTGGCCCTCGGCTCGGTGATCATCGCCACCGGCATCGGCGTGCCGCTGGGCATCGCCTGTTACAAGTTTTCCTCGATCCGCGCCGGGGCGCTCAACCTTCTCAACATCATCCAGACCATACCCTCGATAGCGCTTTTCGGCATGCTGATCGCGCCGCTGGCGTGGATAGCCGCCAATCTGCCAGGCGCCCGGGCTATCGGCATTTCCGGGATCGGGATTGCGCCCGCGCTGGTGGCACTGACCGCCTATGCGCTGCTTCCGGTGGTTGCCAATACACTGGTCGGCCTGACTGGCCTGCCGGCGGCAACCATCGAGGCGGCGCGCGGCATGGGCATGAGCTGGCGACAGCGGCTGATGCAGGTGGAAATGCCGCTGGCCTTTCCCGTGATCCTGACCGGCATAAGGATCGTGCTGGTCCAGAATATCGGTCTTGCCACGATAGCCGCGCTGATCGGTGGCGGCGGGTTCGGCGTTTTCGTGTTCCAAGGTGTAGGGCAGACCGCGATCGATCTGGTCCTGCTTGGTGCTGCGCCGACCGTCGCCCTCGCCTTTGTCGCTGCCGTGCTGCTCGACAGCGTCATTGAACTGAACACGAAGGGGACGCGGCCATGATCGAGATCGACAATGTCGTCAAGGTCTTTGGCGAAGCCACCGCCGTGGATCATGTGAGCCTCACCATCGAGCCCCACACGATCTGCGCACTGGTGGGCACGTCGGGATCGGGCAAGACTACGCTGCTGCGCATGATCAATCGGCTGGTCGAGCCGACCAGTGGACACATCCGCGTGGATGGCGAGGATGTCACCGGCCTGCCAGCCTATCAGCTACGCCGAAGGATGGGTTACGTCATCCAGGGGCATGGCCTTTTCCCCCACTGGACCATTGCCCGGAACATCGCCACCGTGCCCAGCCTGCTGGGCTGGGACAAGGCGCGTATTGCGCGCCGTGTGGACGAATTGCTGGAGATGTTCGAACTTGATCCGGCGCAATATCGCGACAGGATGCCGGCAATGCTGTCCGGCGGACAGCGCCAGCGCGTCGGCGTGGCGCGCGCGCTCGCGGCTGAACCGAACATTCTGCTGATGGACGAGCCCTTCGGCGCCCTCGATCCGGTGACGCGCGGGAGGGCGCAGGACGAATTGCGAAAAATCCAGCGCCGCTTCGGCACCACCATCGTCATGGTCACCCATGATATGGAAGAAGCCATCCTGCTGGGGGACCGGATCGCGGTGATGGACAAGGGCAGACTCCTGCAATGCTCTACCCCGTCGGAAATCATCAGCCGCCCAGCCACCGATTTTGTCGCCGAGATGGTGGGCACGACTGATCGCGCCTTTCGCCTGCTTTCCCTTTCGGCCATCGGCGATCATCTGGAGGAGGGCGCTGCCGACGGAGATCCGCTGGACGCAGGAATGAGCCTGCGCACCGGCTATTCCGAACTCCTGTGGTCCGGTCGCCGCAGCGCCCCGGTGACAAGGGATGGCAAGCTTGTCGGCAGCGTATCGCTCGATGGGCTCGCACAACTGGCTGCCCGTCCGTGAACCGGCTGGGCCTGCTCATCCGACTGGTGGCGTTGGTCGGCCTCATCTGGCTGATCGTTAACCCCAACGCCTTTTCGCGTTTCTTCGCGCTTTTTGTCCGACCCACTCAGCCCCCGATTTATAATCAGGGCAGCCTGCTGCAGCTGACGCTCAGTCACCTGTCCATCGTCGCCATTGCTATCGCAGCCTCTGCCATTCTGGCGGTTGGCCTCGCCATACTTGTCACCCGCCGCTTCGGCGCCGATTTTCTCGCCGTCTCGCGCGCCATCGCCAATATCGGCCAAACGTTTCCGCCGGTGGCCGTACTTGCTCTCTGCGTTCCCCTACTCGGCTTCGGAGCGACGCCGACTGTGGTGGCACTGTTCCTCTATGGCCTGCTGCCCATTTTCGAGAACACCCTTGCCGGACTAACCAGTGTGCCCGCCACTGTCACCGAAGCCGCCAAAGGCATGGGTCTCAAGCCTGGACAAAGACTCATGATGGTCGAACTGCCGCTGGCTTTGCCGCTAATCCTGGCGGGCCTCAGAATTTCCACGACAATCGCTCTGTCCACCGCCACGATCGGTTCGACCATTGCTGCGCCAACCCTTGGCGAGGTGATCATTGCCGGGCTCCAGTCGGGCAATACCGCTTTCGTGCTACAGGGCGGCCTGATCGTCGGGCTGCTCGCCGTGCTCATTCATGATGCGCTAGCGGCGCTAGAACGCTGGCAATTGGCGCGCATGGGCCGCTGATCAACCGTATTGCGCGACGCTCCGATCATAATCGCTTGATTCAAGAATTTTGGATCAGATCGCCTGAAAGGCCTGCAGGAACCTTTATTCGATCGCGACGTCGAAACAGTGAGAAATAGCTAGAAAAGCGAGATACTGCGAAGCATGTAACACTCTAAATAGTACGGTTGAGACGTGCTTCGCTGCTCATGAGGATCGCAAGCGAAACCTTTTAATGGCTTAATGGAAATCTGGCTGGAACACCAGTATTCGGAGCTGGAAGCCAGGTTCTTTCTAAGACATTGATTATATTCAATGTACTACATGCCTGTATATCATTTATGTATCCTACTTATGGGGTACATTTCAAGGGCTCGTTCAAGTGGATACGCCAGCCAGTTCACTATGGCTTGGGCGCAATAGGCATATGCGCGTAAAAGAAAAAATGTGGGCTCTGGCGCGGAAACGTAATGCTGGGTTAGACCGCGCGGATTTGCCGGAGGCATTAACGTCCAACTAGGACAACGAACAAGTTTCCTCCGGATTACGGACCTGCACAGCGCGGATGATTCTGGAGCATGGCGGGGAACATCCGTGGCGGTAACGTCCGAACTAAATTGCACCAGTTGGCGCACGCTGCTGCGATTAATATGTCTGAGAAGTAGTTCCTTGCGAGCTTGTCTGATCGCGTTGTTACGCGCTTGAAGTCCTTGAGCCTACACCACATGCGCTCCACGCGATTTCGGATCTTGTAGGCGATTGTGTCATTCGGGACTGGTACTCGCCTAGACTTAGATGAGGGGATGACGGCCTCTGCGCCGCGCTCGGCGAGCGGTTTGCGGAAATGGTCAGCGTAGTATCCCTTGTCGGCGAGTAACCGACTGAACGGCCGGGAAGCGCAAACCAAGGCCTCCGCCATTATGATATCGTTGATGTTTCCGGCGCTGAGCAACAACACGCGCGGACGGTGTCCTTGATCGATCAGGCGATGTAGCTTGGTCGTTCGCGCACCCTGGGAGCGGCCTATGGCTAGGACGGAGTTCCCCCTTTGCGCCGGCCGCAAAGCGATGTGCCTTGAAGTGCGTGGTCGATAGCCGCCCCGTCGAATATGCCGCTTCGACCGGTCAGGAATTCGAACATGCGCAGCCACAGACCCTGACGGCTCCAGCGGTTGAAGCGGTTGTAATGAGCCGCCGCCGGTTCGGTGGACACGGGGTTAGCCGAGGTTATCGACTTGTTTTCCCGCACACCATCTGCTGGCCACTGCGAAGCCGACGGACCAGCGAGTTTGCCTCGCGGATGCTTTGCACATGGCAGTCTGCCGCCGAAATCCCACAACAGTGTTATGCTCCATTACGTCCAGGGCGCCGCAGTTCGACAGCATAGATTGGACCAACATCCTGCGGCACCGCACCCTAGCGTCGCCGTCCGAACTCGATAGGTGAAAGTTGTTGCGGACGTAATCTTACCCCGAAGGGGTGTACAGAGCGCGGGGCTATTCAGCTCACCCGTCAGGTCTAGCGGGATCAGCGCTACAATGCTAATTGTCTGCCTTGCTCCACGAAAGGCCAATGCGTGACCCATACCAGCGACCACAATGACGAGATCAGTCTTCTCGATATCCTTGTCGTCATCGCTGAATCTTGGGTGACTCTGCTTATCGTGCCCACGATTGCGGCAATGCTGGCGTTTGCCAGCTTCACCCTTTTGGACAACCCCGATTATGAAGCTCAAGCGATCGTAAGACTTACCAAAGAGGATGCGGCGCTGGTGACTTCGCCGCGCGTGCTCGACCCTGCCATTGATAAGACCGGATGGCTTGAGCGCTATTCAGGGCGTGTTTCCATGGCGCGAGAAAGCCTTAACCAAGCTATTTCAGCCACTCCGATTGAGGATACCGGCACCTACAGAATAACGCTGAGTGCCAATTCAGCAGACGTTGCCACAACAACGCTCCAAGCCATCATCGACTCGCTTATTGAAAACTCTGCGCCTTCAGCGGATGGTCGTGAGCTGCTCGAATTGCGCCTTTCCAATCTCGAGCGTTCGCTTGAGGTTTTTCAGGCGAGCCTGATGCGGATCAATTCTCTCTTTGACGTCGTTGCTGCCGAGGCCCTGCAGAGCGGCACGATTGAGCTTGGTAGCCTTGGCTCCTCAATCGCTTCGCTGGTATCCCAGATCGCCACAACTGAGGAGGCCATTTGGAGAACCACCATGGCCCTGAATGGCTCGGTATCGGCATCCAATGTGGTTCAGCCTCCGGTGGCGACAGTACCAACAAGTTTGCGCTCATCTGTGCTCCGCAGCATTCTGGTGGGCGCCGGGGTGGGCTTTGTGCTGTTGGTCGCGGTATTTGCCCGAGCGGGCCTGCGCTCTGCTGCTCGCGACCCGGCCTCGTTGAGCAAGGTAAACAGGATTCGCAGGGCCTTCTGGCTCCGCCCCAAGATCATCGAACCGCAATCGTGAGCGGATCGACACGCTGACAGTTTCGGTACAAGGCATCTGCTGATGAAAGCCATCAAAGACGCTATCGGCGCCTTCCGTTCGGGAGAGGGCCTGAAAGGGCAATTGCTGCGTGGCGGCGTCGGCTCCGTCGCTGTCAAGATCGGCTCGACGCTGCTCAACGTGCTGCTGGCTGTTGTTCTGGCGCGCACTCTGGGGGCGGAAGGTTTTGGGGTCTATTCCTTCGTCTTTGCGCTGATCACCATTCTGGCCATTCCCGCACAGATGGGACTGCCTAATCTTGTGGTGCGCGAAACGGCGAAGGCGCAGGCGACAGGTGACTGGGCGCTGATGAAGGGCCTGTGGCGCTGGTCGAGCCTGATCGCTTTGTTCATGTCAGCAGCGCTAATGGCTATAGGCGGGGGGGCCGCCTGGATTTTTGCGGCAAACCTGCCGGAAGGCGGATTGGCGGTGTTTTATTGGGGTCTTGTCCTGGTCCCACTGGTGGCGCTGGGCAACCTACGCGGCGCGGCCTTGAGGGGGTTGCGCCATGTTGTGCAGGGGCAACTGCCAGAATTCATCCTGCGCCCCGCCTTTCTGATTATGCTGGTGCTCGCCGCCCATTTCGGCCTCTCGGCCCACGCCTTGACTGCGTCCGCCGCCATGATGCTGCACGCCGTAGCGAGCCTTGTGGCGTTTGCGATCGGAGCTTGGCTGCTGCTGCGAGCGAGGCCAACATCTCTCCGCGCAATCGGCACCGATGTAATCCACGCGCGCCTTTGGCTGGCGAGCGCATTGCCGCTGGGGATGGTTGAGGGAATGCACTTAATCAATGAAAATATTGGCATCATCGCGCTGGGCGCCTTTGTGAGCGCGGAGGACGTTGGCCTGTTCCGAGTAGCCTTGCAAGGGGGAACGTTGGTTACCTTCGGCGTGACAGCGGTTAGTGCAGTTATTGCTCCATACGTAGCACAATTTTACGAAGCTAAGGACCGGAGACGTCTCCAAAACATCGCTGCCGTCGGAGCATGCGCCGTTGCGGCGATAGCATTACCGATGTCGATCACATTTATCGTTTGGGGGCGCGAGATTATTGCCCTTCTGTTCGGCGAGGAGTTTTCCCCTGCCTCCACCGCGCTTGTCATCTTGCTTTTTGGTCGGCTAGTGAATGCCTTTGTAGCGACCGCAGGGATCGTCCTGAATATGTCTGGCTACGAGAGGGATGTAGCAGGCATGCTCATGATCGGGTGCATTGTGAATGCCACCTTGACACTCTTACTGGTACCCCTGTGGGGCATTGAGGGGGCGGCGATTGCTTCATCTGCGGGATTGGCAACTTGGAGCCTTCTTCTCTGGCATCGGGTCCGTAGTCGCGTCGGAATCGAATGCTCGATTTTCGCAGTTAGAGGCTAAGCTGAGAAAGCCTCGCGATACTCCAGGCCCTTAGTCGCTCGTGAGAAAGTTCATGCGATTAGCCATACATTCCGAGCCAGGTCGCTTCAGTGAGCGATGGATTCAGTTCTGCGTGGATCGGGCTTTTCCCTTCAAGATCGTGGACTGTTATCGTTCGGACATCATATTTCAACTGCAAGATTGCGATGTGCTTTTGTGGCATTGGAACCATACGGATGTCGCTGCTGGGCGCTTTGCTAGACAACTTACCGCCTCTTTGGAATGTGCTGGCGTTGCGGTGTTTCCTAGCACCTCTACCAGTTGGCACTATGACGATAAAGTTGGTCAGAAGTACCTATTTGAAGCGGTCAAAGCGCCGCTAGTACCAAGTTATGTCTTCTACGATAAGGCCAGTGCGTTGTCGTGGGTGGAACGAACGACCTTCCCAAAGGTATTCAAGTTGACTGGAGGAGCAGGCTCGGCCGATGTGAGGCTAATTCAAGATGCTCGGTCAGCTAAACAAATAATCAAATCTATGTTTGGCTTGGGGCTTCCTCGTAGAGGGTACATGCAAGCATTTAAAGATCGCAGCGTTGCCGTATTGCGCAACCGAGACCCGAGTTCTATTGCGTCGCTTTTCTCTGGGCTCAATAAAGTCGCGAAAATGCCTTCCAAGCTGTGGGCAATGTCTCGCGACCGCGGATACGCTTACTTTCAGGATTTCATTGCTGAAAACGATCACGACATACGCGTTGTCGTTATTGGAAAGCGCGCCTTTGCTATCAAGCGGCTCGTGCGCGATGGTGATTTTCGGGCGTCCGGGAGTGGACGCATCATCTATGAGCCGGAGCAAATACCGCTCGACTGTGTTAGAATTGCATTTGAAGCGACAGAAGCAATTGGTAGCCAGTGTGCGGCTTACGACTTTGTCTTTGATAACGGCCGCCCCTTAATTATCGAGGTGAGCTACGCCTTTGCTCAAGAAGCGTACAGGGCTTGCCCCGGATATTGGGATGAATCCCTCAATTGGCATAATAAAACCGTTGATCCTGAAGTTTTTATAATAGAGGACGCATTGGCTACGATAAGTTAGCCCCTTACCCATGACCCCATATTATATAGTCTTTACACTTCTGAGTGGGCTTTCCATTCTTCAGGCGAGCGTAGAGACACGTCGCTATAGCCGTTTGTTTTTAGGCTCAGGTTCGGCATTGCTCGTGCTGTTTTCCGGCCTTAGAGCTTTGGGTGTCGGTCGTGACGATGAAGCCTATTGGACCAAGTTCCAAGAGGTACCTCCGATAAGTCAGTGGATCACCGGGCAATATTTATACTCGCCTCGCGAGGTCGGATTCGAACCCCTTTACACCGTGATTGCAGCAATCGCTCGCGAGCTTTCGGATCACTATTCACTTTTATTTATTATTATTTCAGCTATCGCCGTAACATGCACCGCGATTAATTACGCAAAATACAGCAAATATTCCTGTCTATGTCTTGTATTATATTTTTCCCATACGTTTCTTCTCCGCGATATGAATCAGATCCGGGCAGGCGTTGCGGCAGCAATAGGCTTGTTCTTGATTGCGCAAATTGCACAAAGACAGCACTTTCGCACCGCTGTTACTATTGGGGTGGCTAGCCTTTTTCACATCGGCGCCTTGGCGTTTGTATTCCCATGGCTGCTTTCGTTTATTCGCTGGCGACGTGAATGGCTCATCATAGTCGTTATTGCCGGCGCCCTTTTGGGGGCGGCAAGTGTCTCGACTCATCTTGTTATCGCCTTGCCGGATCTCGGATCGACTACTGATCGCATCAAGGCCTATGTTGGCTCGCGATATGCATATCGATTGAACCTTCTGGACATAACAAACATTAAAAATTTGGCGATATTTGCCGTTGCCATAATATATTGGGAGGCAATCTCAAGCCGCGTTAAATATTTTAGAGTTATTATAATATTTTTCTCTATAGGCGTCTTTTGGCGACTGGCATTTAGTGACATTGCCATTATCGCCGCTCGCATCGCCACCTTCTTTGGAATAGTCGAGGTTATTCTCGTATCCTCATTTGTTTTTCTATTTAGAAACAAATTAGTGGGGCTGGCGTTTGTTATTTTCTATGCCTTCGCCATGCTGACGCTGAATCTCTTTGTGACGGGTACACCTCCGTATAGAATTGTAGGTATTTGATGCACAGAATCGTCTACCCTGTGTCGACGTTGTCGCGCACTGGTCCAACAAGTCAGTTGCTCAACATTGTAACGCACTTGGACAAAAGCTGTTTCAAGCCGATCATTCTCACTCTTTCGCCCGAATCTGGAGACAGTCGGTTTGCAGACTTCAAGGCAGCTGGAGTAGAGGTCTCGTCTCTGAACATGTCTCGATTTAACGGACTTGTTCGTGGCCACGCTGCGTTCCGGGCACATGTCCGTGACTTGGCGCCAGCGCTGATCCACAGTCAAGGACTCCGCGGCGATTTGTTATCCGCCGCATGCGGATACTCCGCCCCTCGCATAGCCACCATTCGGAACTTCCCGCAAAATGACTATCCGATGGCTTACGGACTGCCGGGGCATATATTGGCCAGGGTGCATATGAGCGCGGTCAGACGCCTCGACTGCGCTGTTGGTGTTTCTCTAGCTGTAGAAAGAAATATGCGAGAACGTTTTGGATTGCTCAAAACGTCGACAATATTGAACGGTGTAGATTTATCACGCTTCTCAAAGACAGATGCTAACCACGCTAGACAACTCCGCGACCGCTTGGGGCTGCCAGAGAACGCGAGAATCTGGATATCTGCGGGAACTCTGTCTCCACGCAAAGCACCAATGACTCTTCTCAGAGCATGGTTTGACGCCTTTTCAGATACACATGAGCAACAATTAATATTGCTCGGTGATGGGCCGCTTATGGAAGAGTGCAAGGAATATGTTCGTGACAGGAAGTCGGTTCATCTTGTTGGAGCCGTGACAAACGTATCTGACTATCTACAAGCGGCCGACATATTTGTATCGACCTCCCTTGCGGAGGGCTTGCCAAATGCAGCGATTGAAGCAATGGCTTGCGGCCTGCCAGTCGTCCTGTCAGATATAGAGCCCCATCGCGAACTTTACGGCGCAAACCCCAATATTGGCCACCTGTTTCCGGTCAACGAGAGGGATAAAGTTAGTGATATACTTCACGCGTTTTCAAGTATAGATCTACGCAGCATGTCCGAGGCCGCCACCCTGGTTGCCAGGACCTCGTTCAGCGCAGAAGTGATGGCCGCATCTTATAAAGATCTCTATATTAGACTATTAAAGAACGCTTCGAGATGAAACTGTCTGTGCTGATGTCCGTGTATGCCAAGGAGCAACAACCGCTTCTTGAGCTCTCATTGCGAAGCCTCGCCAACCAGACACGACGGCCGGATGAAGTGGTTCTCGTTGAAGATGGTCCTATTGGCGCTGAACTAATGGCCACCATTGATCAACATCGCGCAACATTAAATATTCAGTCAGTGTTATTGCCACGAAATGTTGGGCTTGGTGCAGCGCTGAATGAAGGCCTGCGAGTTTGCAGGGGACACCTCGTCGCTCGCATGGACACCGATGACATTGCGTTGCCCGATCGTTTTTTTTCGCAGTTGGACGTGTTCGACGGTGATGAACGTGTCGATATTTTGGGCGGGTACGCCATCGAAATCGATTCCTCAGGAAAGCGCGGACGCTTACGAGCCGTGCCAACCACACACGACGCAATTGTCCGAACTATGTGGGCAAATCCAATAATCCACCCGGCGGTCATGTTCCGCCGTGATTCCATTCTAGAACTTGGGGGATACTCCCCCAAGGCTATGCGCTGTGAGGACTACGAGTTGTGGCTTCGCTGCGCGGCAGCTGGTCTAAGGTTTAGCAATATCCCTAAACCACTGATCGAATATCGATTCACGCCTGATACGCACAAGCGTCAGTCGAATCGCAATATGTGGCGTCAGGGGCAAATCGGTTTTTTTGGCTCACGCCGTATTGGACTGCCCCTTTGGGCGCAACTTGCGTGTTTTGCCCCATTCGTACGTGGCTTGCTGCCTACGCCGTTACAGCATGGAGCGTATCGGGTCATGCAAGTGTTTGATCCAAGAGCAAAACGGTCAAAAGCAGAGGAAAAATAGCGTATTGGCAGCAGAACCATCCAGCCTTCGCCTCGAGTGTGGTCGGTAACGGTCACCTTTACCTTTTTACTGGTAGCTTCGCGCCGGGCTCTATAAGAGCGGGAAAGCTTTCATTCGGTCGCGTGACCGGACCTAAAAATGCCGGTGGCAAGTCCGCCAGATCGATTTCAGGAACGATGGCCAGAACTAACAACCGTCCCCGGCGGCGCCACCGACAGCCGCCCAATTATCCCGTGCGGGATCTTTCCTACGTCACAGCGCAAGGTGCACGGAAGCGCCACCACAAATATCTGCGTGAGGTACTGGCATTTGCTTTGCCAGCCTTGGTTTGCATCATCGTAGTGAGCGCCATCTATCTGGCGGTTATTTCGCGTTCCGGCCGGACAGACTGGCATAATTCCACTTTAACAATTTTGGCGCTGGGCGGCGTTCCTCTGGTTTCGTCCGCTATTCTGGCGGGGCTTCGTCGGCATGAATCAGCGATTGTGACAGGGTCTCTTGTGACCACTGGCCTGTTCAGTGTTGCCGTGAGCGTCCTGTCAGCGCTCCGCATCCCCGTGAGTTATCAAGGGCTATTATTCTGCTTCCCTGCGATTATTGTCATCATGGCCTATGCCAATTCGCGGTTCCAGCGAACAATCGGTGCGCAGGTGGCACTTGCCGACTTCGACGGTGCCGATCTTGTGGCCCTGGAGCTGGGTGGCATCCCGATCCTGTCGGATCCGCAGGCCGATCTCCCCGATATCGAAATTCTCCTGATCGACCCTGTTGAACATCACAGCAGGAAATGGTCGCCGGTCTTGGCCAATTGTTACCTAAGGGGCATCGAAATCGTCCCTTGGGCCAGTTACCGGGAGATCAGGAGCGGGCGGCTGGACATCCCGAGTTTTGAGGTGTCCCACCTCGCCTATGCTCCCAGCCAGCTGTTTTATGCGCGTGCAAAACGCGCGCTCGACGTACTGGCCGTGCTTTTCAGCCTGCCGCTCACCGTGCCCATTGCCGCGCTTGTGGCGGCCTATATCGGTCTGCGGGATGGCTTCCCGGTCATTTTCGTACAGGTTCGGCGCGGCTATGGCGGACGGCGTTTCCGCATGTACAAATTCCGCACAATGTACAGGGGTGCCGAAAGCGGCTCGACGCGGGTGGGCGACAAGCGCATCATTCCCGGCTGCCGCATCATTAGAAAACTCCGCTTCGACGAAATCCCTCAGCTATGGAACATCCTGTGCGGAGACATGAGCCTGATCGGGCCGCGCCCGGTGGCGGAATATGTTGCGCGCTCTAGCGCTGCCGTGGAGCCTAAATACGAACTGCGTTCACTCGTCCTCCCCGGGATTACCGGTTGGGCCCAGGTACATTCTGGCTATGCCGCCACTGTGGATGAAGAGATCGAAAAACTCTCCTACGATCTCTACTACATCAAACATCTGTCGTTCGATTTAGACCTGCTCATCCTCTTCAAGACGGTCCGCACTGTGCTTTTTGGATCGGGCCGCTGAACGGACGACACCCCGTTCGTCGCGCCCGACTTACAGCCAAGGTAGGCTAACTCCTGACAGCAGATCGACATTCTCCACATACCGGCCCACGACGCTCACCGGGCGCCCCCCTGCCAGCATGACCTGCTGGCTACCCCGCCCGTTCAGCACAGCTGTTGCGCCGCTCTCACTCGCAACGAGCGACTCGACATCTTGCTTGGCCCCTCGGTTTGGATGTCGGACCGTTGCGAAAGTTTCTTGAGCACACGGCCGACGGTCACCGGTTCAAGATAGAGCGCTAAAACCCGGATCTGATACACGAGACGCAGCAAAGACCCATTCGTTGCACGGATGACGGCAACCAATCGGTCCACCAGTTCGCCGCCGAACATCGGGAGACGCGCGGTACGGCGGGTGTGTTTCCTATGTGGCCCGCCAGGCTGGCATTTCTCCTTCTCAACTCTTCGCCTGAAGGCGCAGGATGCTTGGAGGCGGCCATGCGGCGGTTCAGGCCGATAAAGACGTTGTTGGTGCCTCCCTGGTCCGCGATCTGGAGAAGCGGGTGCGTGATCTCGAGCGCATGCTGGGCAAGAAGACCATGGAGGCCGAGATCCTCAAGGAGGCCCTTGATCTCGCTCGCCAAAAAACGGGCCTCGCCCTAGCTGTCGTGGAGCAATCCGGAGCACGATACCAACGAGCGCCATTGCCCGCACTCTAGGTGTCTCCAGGTCCAACCTCATTGAGCACATCATCAAGCCCTCAAGGGTCAGAGGTCCTTATCGGCTTTGACTTTTGCGGCGCGGATCCGGCAGCTTTGTAAACCGATACCAATCCCGGTGCCGAACTGGTTGGAACCGCTCTCTGCAAAGAGCGGTCGACGGAGGTCTGCAAACCTCCCGTCGACCTGACCAGCATCAAACTGTTAAAGGCAGTTCAATGAAGGCTAACGCCACTCTTAGCGGCCGTGCGGCTGCACGCAACCCCATTTCCCCAGCAACTGATCTGCTCGACGCGTGTCGCGATTTGCTGCATCCGGGCCTGGTCAGTCATCCGACGCTGACACCCCGCGTGCAGGTGCAGATCCTGTCGGTGGTCGATGTCACCGGATCCGCCAGTATCGGCGACATCATCGCCGAACTGCCCTTCCATGACGATCCCGTCGGCGCCATCTTCGCCCTGATCGCGGCCGATGTTCTGGTGGTACTGACACAGGGATTTATCGATGCGCATGCCATCGTTGCCCGGTCGGGCAGTGGCCCCGGTGGCCGGCCGGACGTTTCTCTTGTCAATCGCGATGCTGACAAAACGTCAGTCGACGCTTCTTCCGTGGCGCTGGCAACCCACAGGACAACTGAGGACATCGGCTTGTCGATCGATGGCTCCGCCTCGTTTGAACAGGAGCTGCCCGAAAATCTTGTGATGGTGCCCTCGTCGGCACTCATGCCCCGGATCGTCATGGGACCAGGTGCACGCCGCGCCGCATTCAAGCATATGCCCGTTTTGAACCGGCAGGGCGTCTATATCATGCTGCGTGGCGAACACGCCTATGTCGGCTATGGTGCCGATGTTGGCGCCCGTATCGCCGCGGGCCGACAAATGCCCGATGGTGCCCCCGACGCCATCATTGCCATCGTCGATTCCCATGACGGTCTGTCGGCAGAGGATGCCCGCGCCCTTGAGCGTATTCTGTGGTCCTCAGTCGCCAATGACAGGGACTATAGGCTTCTCAATGGCGTCCCCGATGGCGCTGCCATCGACAGCGACCGATATGGTCAACTGGCGCTCTTTGCTTCCGCCGTCGTGCTGGCGCTGCGCCAGGCCGGCATCATGTTTCTTACGGGCTCGGTGCGTCAACAGTTGGCCGGTCCCCGCGCCGAGCCCGATCGCCTCGGCGCAGTGCGCCGCTTCGACGACCTGCCAGATGGGCGCGTCCGAGAACTCAATTACTGCGGTTTGACCGCGCTTGCCGCTGAACGGGTGGACGGCTCATGGCTGCTGCTGCGCGGGTCCGATGTGCGGATCGATACGGTGAGTTCGGCATCGGCCAGCGCGTCCTTTCAGCGCGCCGCCTGGCTGCATGCCGGACTGCTCGAGCCGGCCAATGACGGCTCCTGCTATGTGCTGAAGCGCGACATGGTGTTTTCCTCAGGCAGTGCCGTCGGTCATTTCTGTTCGGGCAGCAAGGGCTTTGGGTTGTCCGCCTGGTGCGCAATAGACCCGGACGAAGACGCCCTGGCCGAGATTGCCTGCTGATCCGCACTGGCCTGCGGACTGACCCTATCCATTCCCCTTTCATTTCATGCCTGGCGCGGCTTGGCCGCTGCCTGAGGAGATGACGCATGTCTCTTTCTACGCTCAATACTTCTAACACCGACAATGACGTCGATCTGGAGGACGAAGACGTCGCAGCGAGGTCGCCTACGCCACCACCCCCAGAGCGGCCGGGCGAGGCTCTGGCCCGCCTGATGCTGGAAGCAGCGCTGGGACCCAAGCGCTTACGCCGACTGCTGCAGGCGCAATCGAGCCTCGTCATTCTCAAATCAGCCGATAGCGCCGCTGCACGGTTGCTCGACACCTATCTGTCTGGCCGAGATCATGGCGTGGCCGTGCAGGCCTATACCGAGCTTCACCGCACCGGTGGTCGCTATGAACAGCAGGGGCAGGACGAGTTGCGCAAGCTGGCCTATGGCCGGTCGGTCATCCTGATCTCGCAGGATCCGGAGCGCCTCTTGGTGCCCCAGGCCGTGCGCAGCGCCGATTGCATCATTGAGGTCCCTGCCCCCACACTCGCCGTCATCCGCAAGACGGTACGCGCGGTCACAAGGCAGCGAGTCCGTGGTCTTGTGCAGTCCGACATCGATGGCCTGAGCATCGACGACCTGACCACGGCCATTCGACCGGATTCGTCGGCCCGCGCATGCGTCCTTACCCTGCGCCGTGCAGCCGCCCATTGCAGCGACAGTCCAGATGGGCTGAACGGCGTCCGGGGCCTCGACAGTCTGGCCATGACCCAGACGGTCTCCTCCTGGGCTTTCAAGACTTCGCAGCTTATGAAGCAGGTGCAGGCGGGTGACCTCGAGAGTTCGGCCCTGCGCTATGCCTGTCTGCAGGGACCGTCAGGCACGGGAAAGACCACAGTCGCTGCGGCTCTGGCCAAAACCGCAGGCTGGACTTTCGTGTCGACCTCCGTCGGCACCTGGTTTGCTGAATCCGGTGGACATCTCGGTGACGTCATCCGGGCGGCACGGCGCTTTTTCGACGAGATCGCGCTGGCAAAGGGCCCAGTGCTTGGATTGCTTGACGAGCTGGACGCCCTCCCCGACCGCGCCGCACTGGCGCCAAAGGACCAGCAGTGGTGGACGCCGGTCATCACCTTTGTGCTGACCGAGATCGACCGGATGCGCAAAGCGAACAAGTCGATCCTGCTGATTGGCGCGACCAACCATCCTGATCGGCTCGATGCCGCGCTGGTCCGTCCGGGACGCATCGAGGTCGATGTGCCGGTGCTTCTGCCTGATCTCGAGGATCGCAAGAGGCTGTTCGAAGGCTTTGTCGGTCAAACAATCTCCGCCGATGGGATCGCGTCGCTGGCGCGTCTCGCCGTCATGGCGACACCGGCACGGATCGAGAGCTGGTGCACGTCTGCCCTGGCACGGGCGGAAGCCAGAGGCTCAAAACTGGCTTTGCGCGATCTGCTCGAGCTGGTAGCCCCACTCGACGGCCGTTCTGCGGAAAAGGATCGCGCCATTGCCCTGCGTGAAGCAGGTCACGCCATCGTCGCCCATGAGCTTGGTGTTCCAGTGGCCGAAATCTCCATCCTCAGCATGGGCGCTATTGGCGGCTTCGTGAATACTGCAGGGCACGATCAGGAGATACTGACCCGCGCCGGCATCGAGCGGCTGGCAACAACGATGCTGGGCGGAAGAGCCGCAGACATGGTCTTCGGTCCGGGTGCCCATGCGGGGGCGGCATCCGATATCGAAGCGGTGAATAGCCTCTTGCGTTCCGCTATGCTGGACCTTGGACTATACGGCTCGCTTCGCACGGCCAAAAATACCGACATGCGCGATTTTCATGCCGGCGTGCCGCTCGCAACGGCCATCGACGCCGAGCTCAATCGGGTGCTTGAACACGTCATCAGTATCATCACCCGACGCGAGAAGGACCTGCTTGGTCTCGTCAAAGTGCTGATCGATGAACGGGTTATCACCGCGAACCGCTTTGCTGAGATTGTCGGTCCCAGACGAACCGTGCCCCTCATCACCGAAGGGCGCGATACGGCTCCGCCGGTCGGGCGGTCAGTATGATGGAGAAGCAAGATCAGCGGCATGTGGCCATTTTGAGCTGGGATATCGCGGTGACCCCTGAGCATCAGATCGCTCTCATCCGGGCCAGCGCGAGATGCGCTCAATGCGGCTAGGGAACAGCCAGGCATCGAGACCATGCGCGCGGTGCTGGCCGTCAGTCAGCACCAGCCCTGGCGGGGATTGACCGAGGCCACACTCATCGAGATCGCCCTGGCTGCTGTCGAGGACATATTGGCAGCAGAGGCATGACGACCATCGCGGCATCGCGGCATCGCGGCCTGAGGGGCGGGATGATTTTTTGGCGCCAGCGCCATTTATGGGTTGAACCGGACCTTAGGTCATAGGGTAATCCCCCTTTCCGCTGGCGCCCGCCCGGGCGTCGAATGGAAAGGAAGACCCTTGAGCAAAATCGGATTGGCGATGGCGATCGTGATGGGAACAGTGCTGCCGCTTTGCGGCGTGGCACAGGCTCGGACAGAGGAGATCGACGCGACGCTTGAACGCGCGGGAGAGCTGATCCCCCGCCATATCGCGGCGGGACAGGCGACGGGCGTGGCCCTGGCGCTGAGCGCGCCCGGGCACGAAACGCTGCTGGCTGGCTACGGCACGTCGGGCGCAACAAACGCCGCTGCCGTGACCGCCGACACAGTGTTTGAAATCGGTTCGATCTCGAAGATTTTCACCAATCTGCTGCTGGCGGACCTGGTGCTTGAGGGGCGGTTGGCGCTGGAAGATGCGGCACAAGACCATATGCCCGAGGGCTTGATGCTGCCGGAAAAGGATGGGCGGCAGATCACCATTTTCGATCTCGCCACCCATCATTCGGGCCTGCCCACGGTGCCCCCGGCTGTTCTGGCGGCCAGCGCTGACGATCCCTATGCGGGCTTTTCCAGCGCAGACTTGGCGGATTTTCTCGCGGACTTCACCCTGCCTCGGTCGCCGGGCCGTAGCTTTGAATATTCCAATACCGGCACGACACTATTGGGTCTGGCGCTGGAGACAGCAAGTGAGCAAAGCTATGAGAGCCTCGTCATGGAGCGCATCTTGGCGCCGCTCGGCATGGACAGCACCTTCGTCGCCGTGCCGGCGGATCGCGACTTTGCCGAGGGGCATGACATCAATGGCGATGCCACCAGCGACTGGAACATGGGTCTGTTCACCCCGGCCGGAGGCTGGCGTTCGACCGCGCGGGACATGGGCAAGTTCATTGCCGCAGCCAGCGGCGCCAGCCCCAGCGCGCTCGACCCGGCCTTTGCGCTGATGCTCGAGACCTTCCGCCCCACCGACATGGCTGCGGCCCGGATCGGGTTGGGCTGGTTGGAGACCGATGGCATCATCTGGCACAATGGCATGACCGGCGGCTTCAACGCCTTGATGGCCTACCGGCCCGAGACCGGAATCGGGCTCGTGCTCCTCTCCAATCAGGCAACCGCGGATGGTATAGATGCGCTCGGCGTGCATCTGCTAGATCCCAACAAACCCTATGCTGAACGCGCGGCCATGCCGCCCGAGTTCGACGTGCCAGAGGAAGTCCTGGCCCAGTATGTAGGGCTCTATCGGCTGACGCCGGATTTTGCTCTCGAGGTCACGCTCAGGGATGGCGGGCTCTATTTGCAAGGCATCGGACAGGGGCGGCTGCGCGTGCGGGCGCTGTCCGAAACCGAATTCGGCTCGGCCGAAGTCGACGCATTGGTGCGGTTCCTGCGCGACGAGACCGGGGAGGCCCTGGCGCTGGAGCTTTACCAGCATGGCGTCACGCAGCGGGCAGAGCGCGAATAGGCATGGGCAAGGGCACGGAGGAATGGCTGACGGCGCAGCAATGCGCCACACGCACCGGGCTCTCCATTCGTGCCCTTAGGATTTATGAGCAGCGGGGACTGATCAGCCCCCGCCGCACCACCAAGGATTGGCGGCTCTATGGCCGGAGCGAGATCGAGCGGCTGCACGAAATCGTCGCGCTCAAGGCGTTCGGGCTCAGCCTCAAGGACATCGGCGCGCTCCTCTCGGGGCAGGTCACAGATCTCGGCCGGGCGCTGGATACACAGAGACGTGCCCTTGAGGCGCGGTTGCGACAGGCCGAGACGGGGTTGCGCGCCATCCACCTGTTGCGCAAGCGGCTGGACCACGGGGAAAGCATCGGCACCGAAGACCTTTTGGGACTGATCCGCACCATGGAAGGAGCGCCGGAGACCGAAGTCGCCACCGGGTGGGCCCGCTATGAACAAGCACGGCCACGGGTGGCGACAAGCCTCTCACATAACCAGATGGCGGATCTCGAGGGTGCTTGGCAATTTGCCGACGGGCTTGTCGTGCGCACAAAGCTGATAGAAGGAAAGCTGCACTTCTGCCCGGCTGGGCAGCCCGCCTATAGGCTCTGGCCGGAAGCGCCAGATCGGTTCTTCATCAAGGGCTTGCCGGTGCAGGTGAGCTTTACCCGCAAGGATGGAGCGGCGGTCGGGCTCAACCATCACCAGGATGGTGGTGTAGATACAGCAGTGCCGATTGACAGCGCCAGCGCCGCACTGGCTGAGGCAGCCCTAGCACAACGCATTGCCGAACAGCAGCCGCTGGCCCCCAGCGAAGCAGCGATACGCGGCGTGATCGCCACCCAGGGCGCCGCCGATCCGTATTTCGACAATCTTGCCCCAGCCCTCAGACGCCTGGCAGAGGAGCAAAGAGACCATATGGCGGCAGTGTTGGCCAGTTTAGGCCCACTGCAAAGCCTTGACTTCACACGGGTTTCCGATACGGGCCTGGACATCTTTATTGCCAGCTTCGCGCAGGGGCGGCTCGAAATCGGCATCGGATTTGCCCCCTCGGGCAAGATCAGCACGCTCTATTTTACATGATGGCCCAAAGGCGGATTGACGACGATGACGACTTTGCAATTCGACCCCGATTTTTGCCTAGAGACATCGAGGCTGCGGCTTCGCATGCTCACCCAGGCCGATTACCCCGCCTATGCCGCCATCATGCAATCGTCCCGCGCCATTCCCATGGGCGGTCCGCTGACCGACCGGGAGGCGTGGGGCATGTTCTGCCACTGCGCGGGGTCGTGGATGCTGTTCGGCCATGGGGCGCTGATGATCGTCGACAAGGCGACCGGCATCGATATGGGCATGGTCAGCATCAATGGAGGGCCGCTGTTTACAGAGCCGGAGCTGGGGTGGTTCCTGTTCGATGGCTTTGAGGGGAACGGCTATGCAACCGAAGCGGCAGCGGCTCTGCGCGACTGGGCGCTCGATGTGCGCGGCCTGCCAACGCTGGTGAGTTACTTTGCGCCGGACAACGAGAAGTCGTTGGCCGTGGTCCGGCGCCTGAGTGCGGTCGAAGACAGACACGCTGTGGCACCCGATCCGGTGGACCTAGTCTACCGCTACGTCAGGTGAAGATGCCCCCGGACCACTCCGAGGGCTTAGAGGGCACTACCAGAGAGTGAGACCGAGGAGTTTTTCGCCCAGCGGCGTCAGCTTTGCGGTCGCGGCAGCGGCTCAGGCGTGCGATCAAATGACAGTAGACGCTACTTCAGCCATCGAACGAGATGGTCGGCAGCGCTTTGGTGTGCTGCCGACGCGTTGTTAGTCCTCGATCTCAGGGAAAAATCATGTGCTCCGCCCTGATACACCTCAAGGATCACGGATAACCCGATTTGTTGAGCGGTTCGGCGTTTTCATAGCCGCCAGTCGATCTCGACGGGTTGTCGGCCCTCACCGCTGCGCGCATCCTCGTCAACACAATCGGTGCCATTGTTCGTCAGAGCTAGAAAAACCGGCAATTTTGGGGTGATGGGGTGGACACCCCCTCGGCGGCATCGATGTGCCAAAGTGGAGATGCTGAACACACCACTAGAGGAGGCGCCAATGTCGGAAGTTACCACAATCGGTCCGGATATCGCGAAGAACGTTTTCGACGCGCGCGGCGCAGATGCCAGTGGTCGAGCGCTGTTCAGTCGCAAGATCAGCCTGATGAAGTTGCTAGAGTTTTTCACCAGCTTCTATGTTCTGCACCAAATCTGTACCAACGCATCTGGCGACGGACACCCAAACAAGCTCCGCCGGCCCTGATCTACTCAAGCGCCACCACAATCCTGCTGACCAGGTCCCCTTCCCACCACATAGGGAAGTTTGTGCCCCACTTATTGTTGTAGAGATTAATTCGAACGCCTGCGGCAAAATCTGGGATTTGAGGCTGAAATGGCATGAAAGCAGATCCAGCAGGTGCAACCAGGGCACTATCGATCAGATCAAATCTGATCCCGGCAGACCGAAGGGCCGTGACGGCTTGCAATTGCCCACCACCTCTGGTCACGACATTTTCGCTCTTGTGCCACAGCCCAAGCTTTTCTAGCTCCCATTCGGACACGCCGTGCGGCGTTAGCGTTAGAAAGCCAGCTTCGGGCAAGCGGTTGGCGAGCTTGTCGCGCAGCACCAGTGTGATCTCGGCGTGACTGTTATCAATGCCGCGCAAAATCAGTTCATGGCGCGACGGCGCGCCGAGAACCTCATGCGCAGTCTGCGCCATATGGCCATAGACCCGAGTTCCATCGCTTGAGATGCCACCCCAGTGGGGTACATGCCGCGCCGTCTGAGCGGTTCTAGCGCGGTTCAGACCTGACTTGTCATGATCGAGAACGGCCCATTCCTGCCGATGCTGCAGATAGCTCTCGAGGTGAGTCTGGAGCTCGGACCAGTCGTAGTTTTCGTGGCGATAGCCTGAAAGGCTGCCTGAGGTGCCATCGATGCGCTTGCCATTAGGCGATATCAGCGCGGAGATGTCGCCGGTCACTGCATCAAGCTCTGCGATCCAGCCGTTGCTCACGAGGCGCTCGCCTGATCCTTTCTGAATCTCAGCTGGTACAGATGTCTGGGCCAGCGCTGCCTCTGCCCGGGCGCGATCAGCAACGTCGAGCTCGTTCACTGCCGCATCAAGATAGGCGCGCTGTTCGGCCCAGCTCGCTTCCGCATAATGAAACCGATAATCGCTCTGTCGCGCCGCTTCAAAGTCGGGGCGGTCCCAAGCGTGTTCGTCGCGCAGATATGTCTTGATGTCGACGCCCCAAGTGTGTTCGGCAACCATTGTCAGAGCACGCCCAAAAGCGGACCGCTGCGGTGTCAGATCGGTCACGAACCCATCGTAAAGCCGGCCCAACGCCCGGAAATGCCTCAGTTTCTGCGGGTCGGTACCTGTGCCGTGGATCCAACTATCCCCAATCTCCTGTGTTACGATCGGAAACTGGGCGCGCCGCTCCCACATCTCCGCGCCGAAGGTATCCAGCGTCGACGCCTTTATCTCTGCCTGAGGAAACTCATGCGCCATATGGCGCAAGGCTTCGACGGCCTGGCCGACGCTTTGCGGGCCGATATTGTCATTGGTATGCGCGAAGCTGAGCCCGATACTATCGCCTGCCGGAAAGTCGGTCGCGCCATAAGAGCCCTGGTACATGACGACGATTTCCTCGCCCGCAGGCGCCTGCCAGCGGAAGATCGGTGGCACGTCTGGAACCGGACTTGCCGTGTTGACGCCGAGATGCAGGAATTTGAGGCCCGCCTCCGCCATCAGGGGCACCATGCCCAAAGTGTGCCCCGGTACGTCCGTCATTTTGGCGGCGATGGTTTGCCGCCCAAAACGGCGATCCAGCTCCTGCGAATACGATAGTCCCGCTTTGAAAAGGGCTGGGGTCATCAGTTCCGTGTGGGTGGTGAAAGGCAGGCCATGCCAAGTGATCAGCCCTCGCTCGATAGCCTGCTCAAGCTCGCGCACTCGCGTACTATCCTGCGAGTTGAGATGATCCCAGATAAGCCACGCCCCGGTCGTCCAGATAAACGCCGGGCGTTCGGGGTTCTCATTATAAAAATGCGATGCCGTCGCAATGGCCTGCGGAATGAACTGCTCATGATATTGCCGCCTAACCTTGACGGCATGGTCTGTGAAGCCAATGTCGAGATGCGTCTTGAATACGAGATGAATTGTGGTGTCAGTCATTAAAATACGCCGTTAGCCTACGGTGCCGCGCACGACGAGCCTTGTGTTGAGAGTTTCCTGAAAACCGGGAGCGTCAGGGTGGTTGAGGCGACGCAAAATCAGGCGCACAAGTGCCCTAACGCGTTCGTCGAGATCGAATTTTACTGTGGTGAGATTGTAACTTTTCCAGTGTGACTGCGCGATGTCGTCGAAACCGACCACCTTGACGTCCTCCGGCACGCGCAACCCAAGTTCGTGGCGAAGCGCATCCATCACGCCGAACGCGCCCACGTCATTGGCTGCGAAAATCGCATCAGCGCCGTGGCCAATACGGAACAGATCAATCGTCGCCTGATAGGCCGCATCATAGCTAAAATCGCCACGCGCAACCAAAGGCGGTTCCAGCCCGCGCTCGGCCATCACTTTGCGGAGGGTGCGTTCGCGGGAGTTATTTGCGCGCGATTTTTCCGAGCCGGTCAGATAGGCGATACGCTGCGCACCATAGCCCTGCAACAGCGCCACCGCCTGCTCAATGCCATCGCGTTGCAATACGTTTAGCCGATCGTGCAAAGGCTCGCCGGCTGCCTCGTCCTGGGCGCCCTCGAGTGGATAATGCACATAGATCGGCACTGCCCGATCCAAGAACCGCGCGAGTGTTTTGGGTTTCACATTCTCGACAAAGGCAATAACGGAATCGGGGTTGAAGCCGCGCATATAGGCGAGCAATTGCTCGTCCATGGAATAGTCGGTGCGTGTTTTGAACAGCAGCGTCGCAAAGCCTTCACTCTGCAACGCCGTGGTCAGCGCATCGATCTCCTGACTTTCCCAATTGCTGCACACATCTGGCACAATGACGCCCACCAGATGAGAACGACCGCTGACCAATGCCCGCGCAGCGCGATCAGGGGTGTAGTTCAACTCCTGGGCCACTCGAAGGATAAGCTCGCGCTTTTCCGGCTTGAGCGAAGTATGTGGGTTGAAGGCGCGTGAAACGGCGACGCGGGACACGTTGGCTTTTGCCGCGACCATCTCTGCGGTCGCCCGTCCACGAGGGGTGTCTTCAAACTCACTCACGTGAACTCCAATCGCCACAAAATGAAAGCGTGTGCAATTTCTTGGCGTTAAGGCTCGTCTGTGTCAAGCGACTCATTATGCGGTAGCAGACAGTTCTGATGGTGGATGTCATTCAATCGTCGCGAAAATCTGACATTCGGACATGGCGAGCTGTAGGCCGTACGTTTCGAATGTGAATTCTCCGCATTGACGAGATATGAAAACGTGTTCATTCTGATGGGGCTTGTGGCGCTCGGAGGCATTCCAGTCGCAGGCCAAAACCTGGCTACCGGAGAATTCGGAGCCGCACTTGGGAGGTATTGCCATGAGCAATCGTCTGCGCGCTCTCGCGCTTGGTCTTGTTGGTGCCACTGCATTGGCCACACCGACATTCGCCGTTGAACTCGACATCACCTGTCGTTGTGTCGTGGGTGGGGTTAATTCCGTCGTCGCTCAATGGATTGGCGAAGACGTCATTCCGGCTTTTGAAGCCGCCAATCCAGGCGTTACCGTTCGCCTAAACCAGTTTGGTGGCGAAGATGCACAGCTTACTCAGCAGCTGGCTCTGGATTTCTCGACCGGTGCAGGTCCGGACGTTTCGGCCTTTGACGGCTTCCTGATTCCCTCCTTCGTTGAGGGTGGTCTGCTCAAGCCGCTTGATGAAGTCGCTGGCGCTGGCGTCAATGACTGGTCCGGCTGGGATGCGCTTTCGGAAGGGTCTCGCGCCCTGATGATTTATCAGGACAAGTATTATGGTATTCCGCTCGGTACGGACGTGCGGATGATTCACACGCGCAAGGACATTCTGGCCGAAGCCGGCATCGATGCGGATAACTGGCAGCCAAACTCCTGGGAAGAACTGCTTGATGCCGCTCGTGCGATCAAGGCTGTGCGCCCCGAAAGCTTCCCGCTCCAGATCAATGCTGGCGTCGCCATGGGTGAAGCCACCACCATGCAGGGCTATTGGCTCGCGCTGCTCGGCACTGGCGAAAAGGTGGTCGACGAGGACGGCAAGTTCGTGGTGTCCAGCCAGGGCATTCTCGATGTTCTCAATCTCTACAAAACTATTTATGTCGACGAGCAGCTTGGTGACCAGCGCGCCCAGCTGCTTGCCGATGGCCGCAATCGCTCTTTCGCCAATTTCCGTGACGGCGTGACTGCCCTTCTTCTCGAAGGCGACTATTTCTATCGTTCGGTCACTGCGGAAGGCTCTGAATTCACCGTTGCCAATCGCGACGAAGTTGAGGGCTGGGCCAAGATTCCAGCGCAGGAACCCGGCAAGGGCATCAATGGACAGGACTTTGTGACCATCTCTGGTGGTACGGGCTTTGTTCTGAACCCGGCAACTGACGCACCGGCCGAAGCCTGGGCACTGCTCTCATTCATGAATGAGCCCGCACAGCTGGAAGCGTTTCAGAAGTTGCAGCCGCGCATTCTGGCCCGCACCGATGTGGAGATCCCCAACTCGCCCTTCCTCACAGAAGTCAGCCAGGCGCTGCTGCCGATGACAACAGCCCGCCCGAATGACCCGAGCTACAATGCGGTGTCCTCGGAAATCCAGCGCATGACCGAAGCTGTCGTTTCGGGCGAACTTTCGCCGGAAGAAGCCATGGCTCAGTTCAAGGCAGCTGTGACCGCCATTGTTGGCGAGGACAACACGGTCAGCCTGCTCTAGCTCCCTCTTGTGCCCGGCACGTTTCGACATGCCGGGCACCACCACCGAACCGAATAGCTTCGCGGCCGACTGCGGTGCGGATGGGCTTGGCGGTTGCAAATTAAGCGAGAGCCTTTGGCTTTTGAGGACAGCGGTTCGGTGCAAACGAGCGCCGCCGAGACAACGCGAATGCGACAGAACCTATGACGAGTGAACCCATTTCCGGCTCGACAAAGCGCAAGGCCAGGAACTTCGCTTTGCTTTCCAACCGCGCAGGCGCGGCCTTCCTGACACCGGCCGGGCTTCTGGTCTCGATTTTCGTCATTGTGCCGTTCTTCTGGATTATCTTCGTTTCCTTCACCAACCGCAGCCTGTTGGGTCGCACTGCGCTCAACCCGGAATTTGTTGGCCTGGCTAATTATCTGGCGCTGTTCGATCCCGTGACGTTCTTTCAGCGCGGCCAGTTCGGCTTTTCGCTGATCCTGACAACGCAGTTCGTGCTTGCCTCGGCGCTGATCGGTCAGGCTTTGCTCGGGCTTATACTGGCGTGGCTGATTCAGAGCGTCCCGCCGGTCGTCAAGCGCATCACCGAGACCTTCGTTATCGCTGCCTGGATCCTGCCCGAAGTTGTGATCGGTTTTGCCTGGTTCGCTTTCCTCGACCGCGATGCAGGTACGCTCAACATGATCCTCACCAGCATCGGCTTTCCGCCCGGCGACTATCTGCTTGATGCCCCGTTCTGGGTGATCGTCGTGTTCAACACGTGGCGCGGCGCGGCTTTTTCGATGATGCTGTTCAATTCAGCCTTCTCGTCCATTCCCCCGTCCTATTTCCAGGCTGCAGACGTGGCTGGTGCCACCTCGTTTCATAAATTCCGGGACATCGCGGTGCCGCTCATTCGTGGGCACATCGTCACCAATCTTATCCTCATCACCATGTGGACCTTCAACACCTTCACCCCGTTCCTGCTAACCAATGGCGGGCCAAGCTACAGGACTGAACTGGTCTCCATCTACAATTACCGCGTCGCCTTCCAGGACTTCCAGTTCGGTAAAGGCGCAGCAGTCGGTGTCATCATGATGCTGATCAACCTCGCTTTCGCGTTGGTCTATCTGAGCATAGGCCGCAAGAAAAAAGCGCCGAAGACCTGAGGACAAGGCCTATGAAACTCACATTCCCTGCCCTGTTCAGCCGCATCGCATTCTCGGCACTGGCCACGATCATCGGCATTCTCTTCGCGCTGCCATTGCTCTGGTTCGTCTTTGCGCCCTTCAATGCGCGGGCTGAACTGGGCCTTGCCCTGCCCGATCCATGGACGCTCTCAAACTTCAGCGCAGTATTCGGCAATTCCTTTGCCATGCAGGCTCTGTGGAACAGCTTCATTCAGGCCGTTGGCGGCGTCATTCTCGTGGCCGCTGCAGCAACGCTGGCCGCCTATGCCCTGTCGCGGTCGTCTATACCCGGCAAAGGCGCAGTGACTTACATTCTGCTGCTGTTTTCTTCGGTTGTGTCAGGCTCTGCGGCCATGGTGCCGATCTTTCTCATCATCTCGGCTGCGGGATTGATGGATACACATCTGGCCGTGATCCTCACCTTTGCAGGTGGTCTGTTGCCGACCGCAATGTTCATCCTCCGCGACTTCATCGACTCCATTCCCAAATCCTATGAAGAAAGCGCCATGGTCGCAGGCGCTTCTCCGGTTCAGGCGTTCTTTGATGTGGCGCTACCGGTCATTCGTCCCGGTGTGGTGGTTATCGTAGTCTGGAGCTTCGTCAACATCTGGGGCAGCTTTCTCATCCCGTTCATCCTGTTGCGCAGTTCGGCAAACATGCCGGCGGCCGTCGCTATCTACTCCTTCTATTCGGAGGCAGGCACGCCGGTGGTGACGCTGCTTGCTGCCTACTCCCTCATTTACTCCCTGCCCGTCGTGGCACTCTACCTCTTCGTCAGCTGGAAGTTCGGCTTCCGGTTCTTCGGCGGCATTAAGGCTTAAATCGCATGGCATCTGTTGAGTTCAGAAACGTCACCAAAAGCTTCGGCGAGTTCACAGCTGTGTCCAATGTCAGCTTCGACATCGGAGATGGAGACTTTGTCTGTTTGCTTGGACCATCCGGCTGCGGCAAAACGACAAGCCTGCGCATGATCGCAGGGCTTGAAACGCCGACCTCCGGTCAAATCCTGATTGGCGGCGAAGATGTTACTTATCTTCACCCCAAGGATCGCAACATCGCCATGGTGTTTCAGGATTACGCGCTCTATCCGCATATGAACCTGGCCGACAATATTGCCTACCCGCTTAAGGTGCGCGGTGAGGCAGTCGACAAGCGCCATGCACGCGCCAGGGAAGTGGCTGACGTCCTCAAGATCGGTCACCTGATGGACCGTCTCCCCAGCCAGATTTCAGGCGGGCAGCAGCAACGCACGTCCCTTGCCCGCGCTCTGGTCTATCCAGCCCGCACCTACCTTTTCGATGAGCCGCTGTCCAACCTCGACGCAAAGCTGCGTCTTGAGGCACGAGGCTTCCTCAACCACCTCCAGCGCGACATGGGCATGACAGCGGTTTACGTCACCCACGATCAGGCCGAAGCTATGGCACTGGCCACGCGCATTGCAGTGATGGATCAGGGGCAGATCGTTCAATACGCTACCCCAATCGAAATCTATCGTCGCCCCGCAACCACCTTCGTCGCCAATTTTGTCGGCAACCCGCCGATGAACCTGGTGGAGGTAGAAGCTGTTCAAGGCGATGGGAAATTGCAGCTTACCGCAGATGGTCTCGTCATTGCTGGTCTTGCGATGAGTGACGCTATCGGTAAAGCCCTTATCGATAGCAAGAAGCTGACATTGGGCGTGCGGCCAGAGCATCTCAATATCGCCGGTCCTGGCGCTGCCAATACGATCTCGGCACCGCTCTTTGCCAACGAAAATATGGGGCCCGAAAGTCTTGTCACTATTGATCGGGGAGAAGGGGCGCGTGTTACCGCCCGTATCTTCACCGATGAGCACCTCGAGCTCGAAGACAATGTCACGCTGAGCTTTGACGCCCAGCATGTCCATCTTTTCGACAGCAAGGGTCTGCGCCTTCCGGCCATCGGTGAATAGCAATTCTCTTGAAAAGCTTTTGCTCGCGCTTGCCTCACCCCGGCTAATCGGGGTGAGGGCGTAATTCAGGCATATCGATATGACGACGATCACCGTTCAAATCACGCGCGACGACCAGTCCGCTAATCCTTATTTCTATATCCCCTTCGACGTGCCCGCCGGCACTACAAGGATAGACGTCGCACTTGCCTACCCCAAGGCGGACGACTGCGTCATTGATCTTGGTGCCTTCGATCCACGCGACACCGGCTATCCGACTGCTGAAGGGTTTCGCGGCTGGAGCGGGGGCGCGCGTGACTGCTATTTCATCGCTTTGGACGATGCCACACCCGGCTATGTGCATGGAGAGATCCAGCCCGGGGTATGGAATGTCATTCTTGGGCTCTACAAGGTGCCCAGGAATGGTGTGGGCGTTACCGTTAGCGTGACGCTCGACGCTTCACCGCGTGAGACTTTGCCGCAGCCCCAACGCACATTCCCTGTGCGACCGGGCGCTGGCTGGTATAAGGGTGATCTTCATTGCCACACCTTCCACTCAGATGCGCGTGGTGCACCTGAAACGCTTCATGCGGCCGCAAAGCAGGCTGGTCTCGACTTCCTCGCCATCGCAGACCACAACACCACGACCCAGCGTCGCTATTTTCATCCCCACTCGTCCCCCGACCTCGTCTTCGTACGCGCCATGGAAGTCACCACGGCCGTTGGTCACGCCAATGTCTACGGTGTCAATGAATGGATCGATTTCCGCATGACGGGGCCAACAGATGCGCATGTGCTGGCGAGGCTGGTGCACGATAAGGGGGGCCTGCTTTCTATCAATCACGACAAGCCGACCATTCCTTGGGACTATGAATTCCCCGCCGCCGATTGTCAGGAAGTTTGGCAATCAACCTGGCTTGCCTGGAACTGGGTATCGCTGGAACGCTACCAGCAACGTCTGGTCTCTGGCCTGAAACTCTCGGCGATCGGTGGCTCGGATTTCCATCAGCCCGCTGCGCTTCAGCCTGAAGGGCCGCTGGTCCTTGCGCGCCCGACAACAGTTCTCTTTCTTCCAGAACTGAGCGAAGACGCCATTCTGGCTGCAATGAGATCGGGCTATGGCTATGTCACCGAGAGCCCGAGTGGACCGCATATCGAAATCATGGCGCATGGTTGCGTCATGGGCGAAACCCTGCCGACGATTTCCAAGGTTTCAGTCACTGCAAACGGCGCTGACGGCGACATGCTTGTATTGATCGACGCAACAGGCGAAATCGCCCGTGCGGAAATCGGCGGTGCAAAGTGGCAAGCCGACTTCGCAGTTGCACCGGAAAAATTTATTCGCGCCGAAATTGTCGCTTCGGCGGCCAGCCGTACCCGAATTCTTGGCGAACTCGCCAGTCTTCCTGGCGGCGACGCATTACCCTGGCAATTACGGAATGCTGATATCGAGAGGCAGCCCATCCGGCGTGCCTTGAGCAACCCCCTTTATATCGAGACCTGACCATGCTCATCGCCAACGCCCCTTGCTCCTGGGGCATCAACTATCCTGAGGGTAACAAGTACACCTGGACCCAATATCTCGATGAGGTTGCGGCAGCAGGCTATCGCGGTACGGAATTGGGCCCATTCGGTTTCCTGCCCAAGAACGCATCTTTGCTCAAGGAAGAACTTGCGCGCCGGAACCTGACCCTGATCGGCGCCACGCATGTCCACACCTTCAGTGACGCCTCATCAAAGCCGTCTCTTCTTGCGACATTACGCGAGCTGGCGAGCCTGTTGGTTTCACTCGATGCCCGCAACCTGGTGATCATGGACGAAAGCAATGCCTATCCGAAGGGACGGGAAGGCGTGCTGAACGAGGCAGGCTGGCGTGGGCTCACCGATATGGTGCGCGATGCTCAAGCTCTGGCTGAAGGCGAATACGGGCTTAAGCTGAGCTTTCATCCTCATATCGGCACGGCGATAGAGAAGGAAAGCCAGATCGACCGCCTGCTTGCCGAAACCGAGATCGATCTCTGTTTTGACACCGGCCACCACGCCTTCTGGGATCAGGATGTCCTGTCCTACATGGGCAGAACCTTCCCGCGCATTGCTTATATGCACCTCAAGAACGTCGATACGGCCGTGCGTGCCCGAGTGATTTCCGGCGATCTGTCAGTCGCGGCCTCATATGCGGCGGGCGTGATGTGTCCACTGCCAGATGGCGCAGTCGACATTCAGGCGGTCATGCGCTTTCTGACCGAACGTTCTTTCACCGGCCCTATCGTCGTCGAGCAGGACGTTGCAGCAAATGCCGTCGAAACGCCGCTACAGCTCGCCACGCGTAATCTTGCTTACATGAACGGGATAAAGTTGTGACCTCACCTTTCAAGGTCGGCCTTATAGGCCTGGGCGAAGTCGCCCAGCTCATGCATTTGCCGTTGCTGGCTGATGATGCTCGCTTTTCCATCGCTGCGATCAGCGACGTGTCTGCGAGCCTGATTGATCATGTGGCCAAGCGGTATAACGTGCCGACCCGCCATGAAAATGCCGAGGCGCTCATCGCAGACCCGGCGCTGGACGCTGTCTTCATCCTGACGCCAGACTATCTGCATGCCGAGCTGCTGACGAAGGCGATAGCCTCTGGCAAACATGTATTCATTGAGAAGCCTGCCTGCCTCACCACCGCAGAGCTTGAACCCGTGCTGACCATGCCCCAGCGGGCCAGACAGGTTGTCTTTGTGGGCTATATGCGCCGGTTCTCCCGACCGTTCCTCGAACTTAAGAAACGCATGCCGGAATTGAGTGCAATCCGCCACGTTCGCGTTCGGGACATTATTCGCGAAGCGCCGTTCTTCGTGGCTCAAACGCGGAACGTCTTCAAACCACAGGATGTGCCCCCTGCCCTTATCGCCGAAGGGCGCGCGCGGACACAGGACATGCTCCGTTCTGTCATGGGTGAGAATTGCCCGCCCGATGCACTGCGCGCCTACCAGGTGCTGACGGGGCTGAGCTCGCACAGCGTCTCGGCCATGCGCGATCTGCTCGGCGTACCTAATAGCGTCCGATACGCGACCCAGCACAATGGCGAAACCGTCATCGCACTGTTCGACTATGGGCATTTCACCGCGCTTTACGAGGCAGTCATCGACGATGTCTCCCGGTTCGACGCCGGTATTGAAGTGTTGACGCAGACCCAGCACTTCAAAATGAATTACGACACGCCCTATATCCGCAACTTGCCGACCCGACTTGAAATCACTACCTCGACGGACCAGGAAACCGGCACGGAAGTGGTCGGCCCAGTCTATGAAGATCCGTTCCGCATCGAGCTCTCGGCTTTCCTCGACAGCGCCCGCAATGGCACACCCCACAAGACTACGCTGGAAGACTCAATGCTGGATCTGCGGCTGCTCAATGACGTGGCAAACCATTTCAGACTCGGGATATAATGCACCGGCACGGCTGACCGAGCTTATTGGTTCTTGCTAAGCTTGCAAGCGGCGAGACCCGAGAAATTTATCGCACATCGACCCGCAAATCCGAGGCACCAGTTCCGTTTGTATGAGATTGATTGCCAATCTTGGCTAGCCCTCACACAGTGCAGAGCCCCGGCCATCACTTGGGCTTCCTTGTCTGCCGTTAGCGCGACATCGAGCCGGGTCACAATCTCACATTGCAGGGCTAGGGGGCCCCCACTTCGAGCTGCAATCGTGATTGAAACTGTCCTCGCTTTGCTGGTTTCCTGTTCGGAAAACTTCGGAGCCGACTATGGACTGGCAATCAGAAATCTCATTGCTTTGGCTGCCCCCGGGGGCCGGACCATACCAAGCGGATTTTGCAACGCGTGCAGTGCCTGGCACCTATGACTTTTATTATTTGGGTCTGGACGCCTTTGCCGCAATCGAGGATCGCTGGCCGCAGGAGCATGTTAACGAGCCCTGGGCTTTCATCCTTTCAGAGAAAAGGCTTCTTGAATAGCCTCGCGTTCCGTAGACACCTTCGGAGTTAGATTTGGTGTTGTTTCTCGAATTCGCCGGGCGATAGCATGCCGTTGCGGACGTGCTTGCGCGTCGGGTTGTAGAACATCTCGATGTAATCGAACACATCCTGCCGGGCCTCGTCCCGCGTTCGATGAGTCCGCCGCCTGATCCGTTCGCGCTTGAGCAGGTTGAAGAAGCTTTCGGCCACGGCGTTGTCATGGCAGTTGCCGCGCCGGCTCATGGAATGAACCAGATTGTGGTGTCGCACGAAGCTGGCCCAGTCCATGCTGGTGAACTGGGAGCCCTGGTCAGAATGGACCAGCACCGTGTTCTGCGGTTTGCGTCGCCAGACCGCCATGTGAAGAGCCTGCAGAACGACCTCGCTGGTCTGCCGGCTCTGCAACGACCAGCCGACAACGCGACGCGAGAACAGGTCGATGACCACGGCCAGATAGGCAAAGCCCTCAATGGTCTTGATATAGGTGATGTCTGTCACCCAGACGGTATCGGGCGCATCCACGTCGAACTGCCGGTTCAGGGTGTTGTCGATCACCACCGATGGCTTGCCGCCATAGCTGCCAGGTCGTCGCCGATAGCCGATCTGGGCCTTGATCCCGGCCTGCCGGGCCAAGCGGGCGATGCGGTTGGCACAGCTGGTCTCGCCCTGATCAAGCAGGTCGTCATGCAGCTTGCGGTAACCATAGACCTTGCCGCTCTGCTTCCAGGCATCCTCGATCAGCCGGGTCTGGCGAATATCTTCCTGAGCCCGTTTGCTCAACGGGGTCTTGAGCCAGGCATAAAAGCCACTGGGGTGGATGCGCAGACACCGGCACATGGTGCGCACCGAGAACTGCTCGCGATGCTCGGCGACGAACGCGTACCTCACTTTGCATCCTTGGCGAAGTACGCGGCCGCTTTTTTAGGATGTCGCGCTCCTCGGTCACACGCACCAGTTCGCGCTGGAGCCGTCGGATCTCCTCAGCCTGCTCATCGCCCTTATCGACGGGACCTGCATACTTCTTGCGCCACTCATAAAGCGAATGAGCACTCACCCCCAAACGCTGCGACACTTCCGAAACTGGATAGCCACGCTCGGTGATCTGGCGCACCGCGTCGCGCTTGAACTCGTCGGTGAAATTGCTTCTGCCCATAAAGGTCTCCTTGCCTCAAAATTAGGGAAGAAAGCGTCCACAAATCTAGGGGCTATTCAGTCGTGGCTAGAGCAGATGATGGCGCGAAAGCCGCGCATGCTGGTCACCGTAGCACTGGCCAACAAGAGCACGGGCATCATCTGGGCGCTACTCATGAAGCAAGAGGAATACAAAGCTCCGGTTGCAGCTGCGGCATAGGCTAAGGCGTACCAGAGGTCGTCGGAGCCGTAGTCGGTCGAAGGAAGGTATGGCGCAACAGTCGGCGAGACGGGATCGGTAAGCCAGTGCAAACCACCATGCCTCGAGCACGCTGTGGGCGATATGGATCCAGTCCGCGAACTCCCATACGGGCCTGCAGCCTCTGGTGCTGCATCAGAGGCCGGACAGATGGCAGCATCCGACTACGAGCTAACCTTCAAAAAACCGCTTGCGTCTTACGGGGCGTCCACAGATGGTTTGCGGACTGACTGGTTTTAGCTGTGTTGCGCTTAAAGCAGCCGCGGTTGAGCTCGTGAATTTCCGAACATTCGCGGCAGATTAGACATGGGCGAATTGCTGGCCATACATCTCTGCCGTCACTGATGCTTTTCGGTACCGGGCCACTCCCGTCCGCAAAGTCTTTTGCAAGTACTGAGTAACGCAATACGTTACCCACCAGGTGCGTCAGATGTATTTTTTGGAAAAGCGCAGCAGTTACGCAGCTTTTAAAAAGAAAATTAGATTTTTACTTCTGCCCAAAACAATTATAGAGGAGTTGATTTCGGCGTTGATAGTGACATCGCTACAGAAACTTGCCCTATGGTCATACTGCACGATTGAACGGTGTTCACAAATCCATGCGGTAGCTTCGAGCGCCCGCCCGGAGATCAAGAATAGCGGATGCGTGGGTCGAGCCAGGCAAGAAGCAGGTCCGATAACAAGGTCCCGATCACCGTCAGCGCGCTCAGCATCATGATGAAACTGCCGGCCAAGTACATGTCTTGGCTGATCAGCGCCTGCAAGAGCAAGGGGCCGGTCATGGGCAGATTGAGCACCACGGCGGTGATCGTCGCGCCCGAGACCAGTGTCGGCAGCACCCAGCCAACCGTAGAAATGAACGGGTTGAGCGCGATACGCACCGGATATTTCAGCAGCAGCCTTCGCTCGGACAGGCCATAGGCGCGGGCGGTGGTGACATAGGGCTTGCTCAATTCGTCGAGCAGATTGGCGCGCAGGATGCGGATCAGCGAGGCTGTGCCCGCCGTGCCGAGGACAATGGTGGGGATGATCAGGTGTTGCAGCAGGTCAACGACCTTGCCCCAGCTCCATGGCGCATTTTCGTATTCGGGCGAGAAGAGGCCGCCAATGCCAGTGCCGAAATAGCGGAAAGAGACATACATGAGCACGAGGGCAAAGAGGAAGTTGGGAATGGCGAGGCCCAGCACGCCGATGATGGTGACGACATAGTCGCCGATCGTGTTCTTCCTGACGGCGCTGTAGATGCCGATGGGCAGGGAAATGGCCCAGATGAAGAGGAGCGTGATGAAGGCAAGGGCAAAGGTGAGGCCAAGCCGGTTCCAGAGCAGCTCGGAAACCGGGCGGCGCCATTCAAGCGAATAGCCGAAATCGCCGGCAAAGATGATAGCGGAAATCCATTTCCAGTACTGGACATAGATCGGATCGTCGAGACCGTAGCGGGCGCGCATGGCGGCCATGGCTTCCGGTTCGACCGTCACGCCCTGCAGATTGAGCTGCGCCACCATGGCGGTGACGAAGTCGCCCGGGGGAAGCTGGATGATGACGAAGGTCATCACCGAAATGGCGACCAGCGTGATCAGCATGTAGAAAAAACGGCGGGCGATGAAGGCGGCCATGTGTCGAACTCCTGCGGGATGCCTCCCCCATGCGGGGCACGGGAGAGGCGGACGCGTCGGGGAGGTTATTCGGAAGCGTAGTAGAACTGTTCCGGATTGGCTGAGCCGGGATGGGTGTATTGCGTGCTGGCCAGGAGGACCTGCGGCACGTTCCGCATCAGCCGGTTGATGATGCCATAGTCGGTGGTCGGCTGCATGACGCCGATCGTGTAGAGCTGCTCCTTGGCGGTCTGCATGATCTGGCGCATCAGCTCGAGGCGGCGGCGCACATCGACGGTCTGGAAGATCTCGTCATAGAGCGCCATCTGGTCCTTGACCGCCTGCGGAGGCTCTTCCGGATTGGGCTGGCCGGCATACCACTGGCCCCAGGTGGTCGCGTAGAAGGCGTCCTGGCTGGAAGGCACATAGTATTTCGGATCAAAGATCGTGTCAGCGCCGCCTGAAGCCGACCAGACGGCCGCATCATGGTCATTGGCCCGCACACGCTGGTTGAGCGCTGTCGTGTCCGACGAGTTGATCAGAAGATCGACACCAATCTGGCGCCAGTAGCCCTTGATCAGTTCTGCACTGTCGATCCAGGGCTGACGCAGGACGGAGATATCCATGGTGATCTGGATCGGATTGCCATCCGGCCCGAGGCGGAAGCCCTCGCCATTCTTTTCGGTGAAGCCGGCCTCGTCGAGCATCTGGTTCGCCAGAGCGATATCGAAGGTGGTGAACTGGGTCGCCATTTCTTCGTCGAAGAGCGGAGATTCGGGGCGCTCGACGGTCTGGAACGGACGGCCCTGGCCCAGCCAGACCAGTTCGATCACTTCCTCGCGGTCAATCGCCGTGGACAGGGCCTGGCGGAACTGGAGATTGTTGAAGATCTCGCGCTTGACTGGATCCTTGTGGGTCAGGTTCAGCGAAATGATCATCATATTGGCGCGGTTGGGCAGCACCTCATAGAACTCGTACTGCCCTCGCTCCTGATTGTCGAAGAACGTGCCGCGGTTTTCCGGCGTGGTGACGAAGCCGATATAGCTGTCTACCATGTCGAAATCGCCATTGGCAGCCTTGAGCAGGGTCACCTGATTGTCGGAGATGATATCGACGGTGACACGATCCATATAGGGGAGCTGGTTCCCCTCGGTATCGACCTTGAAATAATAGGGATTGCGCTGGGCGATCACCTGCGTACCAGAGCCCTGCCCGATACCCACTTCCACGATCCACGGATTGAGGCGCGGCACATTGGGATTGCGCCACGCATCGGCCATGGCATGGAAATTTGTTACCCAGTTCTGTGAACCGGCGGCCTGCGCTTCGGCTTCGGCATTCTCGTTGAAGCCCGGGTGGAACTGCTCGAGATAGTGCCGCGGATAGGCGGTCGGCACGTTGGGCTCTGTGGCATTGGCCGGAATGGCGAATTGCTGCAGCAGCATGCCATTGGGCTCGGGGAAGCTGAAGCGGACGGTGAGATCGTCGATCTTTTCGACGGTCAGGCCACCGGCACGGGTGGACCAGCGCGGCTGCGACGGGAACAATTCGGTATTGGAGAAGACCTCCTCATACCAGAACATGATGTCATCGGCGGTGAAGGGGGCGCCGTCCGACCATTTCATGCCCTCGCGCAGCGTGAACACATAGGCCCGGCCTTCGTCCTCGATCTCGATGCTCTCGGCCACATTCGGCTTGACGTTGGGGACGATGTCTTCCTGCACCTGATCAGGCTGCCAGGTTTCCCAGCGGGTGAGGTTTTCATAGCCGATGGTACGGACCAGGGTGGAAATATCGCTGGCCGAATTCATGGTCAGCCGCCAGGTGCCGCCATATTGGCCAACACTCTCGAATGGCTCGACCACCATCGGGTAGGTCGGCAGGCGCTCGGCCACCGGCGGCAGATTGCCCGCCTCGACCTGTTGCGCCAGAACCGGAGCCTCTGAAAAATCTTGCGCCAGCGCAGTGCCGGTGAGCAGCAGGGCTGCCAATGTGCCCACAGCGAAATGCTGGAGCGGTGAGCGGCTAAAATACATGTCGTCTCCTCCTTGGGTCTTGGTGATTGCGGTGGGCCTGGCTGCCCACACGTCATTGCTTGATGAGCCGCTAGGCCGGCGAAAACTGTATGGCTTCGAAAGCCTCTACCGGCGGCAGGGTGAACCAGACATAGCCGTCGCCATCTGCTGCGCCCTCAGCCCTGATGCTCTGGCCCGAAACAAGGGCCGTGGCCGAGGCGCCGACGCCTCTCACGCCCAGACGCAGCCCATGAAGGGCAGGCGCATCCTCGTAGAGATTGTTCCGCTGACCGCCATAATTGACGACGTGCGCCAGGATTTTGCCGGTGGCGTTCTGTTTCTGCACCGTCAGCTCCAGCGAACCGCGGCCCTCCACCTTTGCCGGCACCGGTCCGACATGGCGCAGGACCAGATCGACAACGAAGGTGCGGGTATCGGGCAGACTGTCGCGGTAATAAAGCGCATCGGCATGCCAGGGCACATAGATCGCCTTGCCCTTTCCATGACTGCCCACCAGCGCGCCGGGCATCGTGCTCTCGAAATCGGGGAAGCATAGTTCCGGCGGACCGAAACGCTGCGGCGGCAACAGCGTCAGAACGCTTGTCGCATCGGCCTTCTGATCGGCGACATAATAATCCTCGTCCAGCATCAGCAGGCCAACGCCGGGCAACGGCAGCTCGCCTTCGGCAATCCGGAAATAGGAGCCCTTCATGTTTTTGCGCTGCATGGGCAGGCCATCAACCGGAAGTGAGGACAGGGCGATCTTGTCGCGCCTGTTGCCGCGCGCGTCGTAAAAACCGGTTTCGCCGGTCACCAGCAGCACACCGCCTTTGGATACCCATTCATCGATAGCCTTGGCTTCGGCGTCTGACAGGCAGGTGATATTGGGCATGACGACGGCATCGTAGGCGTCGAGCGCCTTGACGCCATCAGCGTCCACGATCTCGTCGGAGATGAAGTCGAAGGGAATGCGGGCTTCTGCCAGGGCCCGGTACGCGCCGCGGAACGCATTGGCAGCGGTTTTGGCGCTGGCCGTGCGTCCGCGATACATGCCGGATTTGTAGGAGGAATAAAGCGCGATGCTCGCCCCGCTGGAAAGGCCCTTATAGCTCTCCTCATTGTGGCGGTGCCACTTGAACAGCCGCGACGTATCCGGGAAGGCCTTGGTGTCGTCCTGATCCATGACGCCGAGCAGGTAGAAATCGAGGGTCGCGCCATTGGCGAGCTGCTGGGCGGCGCGGGCCAGTTGATAGGCCCCGGTTTCAGAGGTGAAGCGCCACGCATAATCGATGAAATTGGCCGAGGTGGAGGACATGGTCTTGCCCCGGCCATAGGCGCGGCCCCAGCGCGCCTGTTCGCCTGCCTGATAGGCCCATTCCGGCTGCGGGCGTTCGAGCGCGCGCTGGGTTTCCATCCGGATGAGATCGCTGTCGCCGCGATAGCCGGTCATGGCCACCTTGGGGGCAACCCGTTTGATATGCTTATAGACCTTGGAGCGCAGTTCGAGCGCCGTGCGGTCCTTGAATTCGAGGTAATCGGCATAGGAGGGGTCGGAGAAATCCTCCTTCTGCGGCAGGGGTTTGCCATACATGTCGTGGAAGCGGCGCTGGCAATTGGCGCAGGCGCAGGTGCCGAAATACTCGCCAGAATAGTTGAAATTGGTATAGCCGAACATGTTGAAGAACACGCCGTCGACATCGTACTGACCGAGCGATTCCGAGATGATCTGCAGCGCGTAATCCTGATACCAGTCCCCGTTCACACAGGCCTGGTAGGTGCCGTTATATTCAAGGCTCTCGCCCTTGGCATTGTGGACGAACCAGTCCGGATGCGCCTCATAGGCGATGCGGGTGGCTTTCGACATATCGAAGCGTCCGACCAGCGCCAGACCCTCGGAATGCGCCGCCTCGATGGCGTCGCCCAGCGCATCGCCCTGCATATAGGGATTGATGGCCTGCAGCTCGAGCTTGGTCGGATAGAAGGCGAAAATGCCGCCGATATTGTAGAGCAGCACATCGGCGCCGAAATCCTTGACCTGCCGTGCCAATTTTTTCTGGTCAACCAGCGCGTCGGGCTGGCGAAGATTGGTCTGGATCATGCGGAAGGGACGCTGCCACCATGTCTTGGTGTCGGTCCTGGCCGAGCCCTGTTCATGTTCATGCAGCATCTTTACTCACTCCCTCTAGATCGAGACTTTCGGCGTGGTGGCAGGCAACCTCGGCGCCGCCAATCGCGCGCAATTGCGGATCCTCCTGGCGGCAGAGGTCGGTGGCGAAGGGGCAGCGCGGGTGAAAAGCGCAGCCATTGGGGCGATTGGCAGGGTCGGCAACTTCCCCGCGCAGCCGCATCTGCTTGCGTTCTTTGGCGCGCCGGGGATCAGGCCGGGGCACGGAGGCCAGAAGCGCTGCGGTATAGGGATGGCTTGGCTTGGCGAAAAGCGGCTCGGTCTCTGCCAGTTCCACTACACGGCCCGCATACATGACGGCGACGCGGTCGGAGATATATTCGACGACGCTCAAATCATGGCTGATGAAGACGTAGGTCAGCTCCAGCTCTTCCTGCAGGTCCTGCATCAGATTGAGCGTCTGAGCCTGAATGGACACATCGAGCGCCGACACGCATTCGTCGGCCACCACGAGACGCGGATTGACCGCCAGCGCACGGGCAATGCCGATGCGCTGGCGTTCGCCACCCGAAAAGGCATAGGGGAAGCGCGACATGTATTCGGGCCGCAGCCCCACCTTGCGCAGCAGATTGGCGACGCGATCCTTGACCTCTTTTTCATCGGTAACGCCGAAATTGCGCAGCGATTCACCGATAATGTCGAGCACCCTGCGCCGTGCATTGAGCGAGGCGAAGGGGTCCTGAAAGATCATGCGGATGTCGGAGCGATAGGGGCGCAGCTCGGTTTCGCTCAGATGCGCAATGTCGGCAACGTCGGCCTTGCCGAAATATTCGATCCGGCCATGAGTGGGTTCGAGCACACGCACGAGGCTCTGCCCGAACGTGGTCTTGCCGCAGCCGCTCTCGCCGACAATGGAAAGCGTTTCCCCGGCACGGATATCAAGGCTGATACCATCGACGGCTTTTACATGGCCGACCGTGCGCTTGAGAAAACCACGTTTGATAGGGAAGTGCACCTTGACGTCGCTGGCGCGCATCAGAAGGTCGCCATTCTTGCTCGGGGCACTCATGCGCTCACCTCCATGTCCTTGAGGATTGCCGGGTCGCGCATGTGACAGGCCGCGATATGGCCGGGCTCGATTTCAAGCTGACGGGGATCTTTGTCATCGCAGAGACCGGCGCGCGCTTCGGGGCAGCGCGTATTGAAGGGGCAGCCCTCTGGCCGGTTGAGTGGATGGGGCACCATGCCTTCAATGGCGTGCAGCCGCTGGCCACGCGCCCGGCGGGCGCCGAGCTTGGGAATGGAGGACAGCAGCGCCTGCGTATAGGGATGCTGGGGATTATAGAAAATGTCCTCGGCCGAACCGCGCTCCACCACCTTGCCGAGATAGACCACGGCCACATTGTCGGCGATCTCGGCCACCACGCCCAGATCATGGGTGATGAAGATCATGCCCATGCCGAATTCCTTCTGCAGCTCGGCGATCAGGTCGAGAATATTGGCCTGCGTGGTCACATCGAGCGCCGTGGTCGGCTCGTCGGCAATCAGCAGGGCCGGACGGCAGGCCAAAGCCATGGCGATCATGACGCGCTGGCGCATGCCGCCGGAAAGTTCAAAAGGATAGTTCTGGAGGCGCTGTCTGGGGTTGGGGATACCGACCCGGTCCAATGCTTCGACGGCGCGATCAATCGCCGCCTGCTTGCCAATGGGGTGATGCAGCAGGATTTTCTCGACCAATTGGCTGCCCACACTATGCACGGGCGACAGCGAATTCATCGGCTCCTGAAAGATCATGGCTATGTCGCGGCCACGAATGGCGCGGATCGGCTTGCCGGTGGGATCGAGCTTAGCGATGTCTACGGGATCCTGGCCAGGACGGCGGAAAATCATCTCGCCTTCGGTCACCCGGCCAGGCGTGGAAACGATTTGCAGGATCGAGCGGGCCATCATCGACTTGCCCGAGCCGCTTTCGCCCACGATGCAGAGCGTCTTGCCGGCCTCGACTTCAAGATCGACACCATCGACAGCGCGGATAAGCCCTTCGCGCAGGGCGAACTGCACTTTGAGATTGCTTATGGAGAGAAGAGGTTCGGTACTCATGAGTAAGGATCCGCCGCGTCGCGCAGGCCATCGCCGATGAAGTTGAGGCCAAGCACGGTGATGATGACGAGCAGGCCCGGCAGCAGCAGCCAGGGCGCTTCGGCAAGCGAGCGGATGTTCTGCGCTTCCTGCAGCAGCACGCCCCAGCTCACCACGGGCGGACGCAGGCCAATGCCGAGGAAGGAGAGCGAGGTTTCCGCGATTATCATTGCCGGAATGGCCAGGGTAACCGAGGCAATGATGTGGGAGACAAAACCCGGCACCATATGCCTGCGGATAATGGTTATCTGGCTGGTGCCGTCGAGCCGGGCGGCGACGATGAAGGGCTCGTTGCGCCAGCTCATAAAGCGGCCTCGCACTTCGCGCGCCAGCGAGGTCCAGCCGATCAGCGAAATGATGATGGTGATGATGAGATAGACCAGCACCGGCGACCAGGTGACAGGAATGGCGGCGGCCAGCCCCATCCACAATGGAATAGTGGGCACCGACATGATGAATTCGATTATGCGCTGGATGATATTGTCCACCGCGCCGCCGAAATAGCCCGAAATACCGCCCAGAATGACGCCGAGCACCAGACTGATGGCCACCCCGATCAACCCGATGGAAGTCGAGACGCGGGTGCCATAGACCGTGCGGCTCAGAACATCGCGGCCAAGCCGGTCGGAGCCGAGCAGATAGAACGGGTCGTTGACATTGACCGGCCCGATCAGGTGCCGGTTCATGGGAATGAGGCCCCAGAGCCGATAGGCCTCGCCCTCGACAAAGAACCCGACCGGAATGATCACGCTCTCATCGGAGGTGAAGACACGACGGAGCGTTGCGGGATCGCGCTGCGAGGAAAAGCCGGTGACATGCAGGCCGAAATGGGTGTCGCCAGCCTCGTCGGTATAAAACAGTTTCAGCGGCTGCGGCGCCAGCATCGTATAGGCAGAATCGTAAAAGTCCGGCGTGCGCGGCGCGACGAATTCGCAGAAAGCGCCAATCAGATAGATCAACCCGATCACATAGAGGCTGATCAGAGCCAGTTTGTGCTCGGAGAATTTCTGCCACACCAGCTGCCGCTGGGTCGCCATACCAATGGCTGCCGGTTCCGCCGGGGCTGTGTCCTTTGCAAGCGTCGTCATGGCAAATGCCTGATCGACGCCAGAGGGGCCGGGTGAGACATGCTCCTCCTCCAGAATAATGTGCGCGCTTCAAAATTGCGCTGTTTGCACTGCGTTAGCCTAACAATTACATCATAGTATCAGGTCGTCAATGGCAAGGCAGGAACTTAAAACGTGATGATCGAGCTTATTAGCTTATATTGAGCCCTATAAGTCATTGATTTAGCAAATTTTTATGTGAAATGGATCAATGATGCTCATGTTGATAACAAAATAACACATAAGCGAAATCTGTCGCAGTGATTGACAATTATGGGCATTGAACATAACAAATCACAAAACAAGAGAAAACCGGCAGCGGAGGAGTGTGCCGATCGGCACCGGCCATGGCGCGCGTCACAATTCAAAATATCGCAGACCATCTGGGCATCTCGAAATTCGCGGTGTCCCGCGCACTCACCGGCAAATCCGGCGTGAGCGAGCATACCCGTCGCCTTGTGCGGGAGGCTGCGGACAGGCTCGGCTATGACCAGCGCCGCCGCCCGGTCGAAAATTCACGGGCCATCGAGGTGGTTTTCAAGGATCGCACCACCGCTAATCGTGAACTCTGGATCGATGTTCAGGATGGCGTCGACAGCGAAGCGCAGCGGCAGGGCTATGCCATGACCGTGCGCTGGACCAGTGACGTGTCTCTTGTGGAACGCCTCGCTGCCGATGCGGCGGGGCTGGTACTGATCGGTCCGCAAAGCGCCGAAATGTTCGAGGCCGTCGATGCAGGGCCCGCGCCCGCAATCGTCGTCAATCACGTGGTGCCGCCGCTGCTGGCGCTGGACCAGATCAGCGCCACCGATGTGGAAGCGGGCGTCTATGTTGCCCGCTATCTTTCAAAGCTAGGCCATCGCAAACTTGTCTATGCCCATGGTCGGCTCGGTTATCCCGGTCGTATCGCCCGTATGCGCGGCTTTGCCGAGGCTATTGGGGCAATCGAGGGCATGGAACTGCGCGAGATCGCCTTTTCCGACGATCAGGCGGCCGATGATCTGCGCGAGGCGATTTTCGCCATGGTTCAGGACGGCTATGAGCCAACAGCCTTTTTCTGTGGCAGTGATGGGGTGGCGGTGACGGTGCTGTCCGAATTGATGCGCATGGGCCTGCGCATACCCGAGGATGTCTCGGTTGTCGGCCATGCCGATTACGGCATCGCGACTCAGATTTCTCCGCAATTGACCACGGTTCACATGCCGCACCGCCAGATGGGCGTTGCGGCCGTTCGTCTGCTGCTGGGTCGCGCCAATGACAGTGCCGAACTTGAGGGTCTGCCGCCCCAGCGGGTCAATCTCGTGCCGCATCTGGTCGAGCGCCAATCGTCTGGTCCGGCGCCGACCAAATCCTGGCGCGGCAGGCTGCGCCAGCTGACTCCCGACCCCACGGAATAGCGCCCATGACCCGGCGCAAACTGTCCATTCTGGTCAGTGCCGATGTGCCCGAGGTGCGGCTTGCAGAAATTGCGCAGGTCGCGCCGGGCGCGAGCATTCTCCATGGCAAGGATGCGGCCAGTTTTGAGGACCACTTGCCCTGTGCCGACATCGTGGCTGGAGCCGTGTCGGCGCACAGCCTCGGAGCGGCGGAAAAACTGAAATGGGTCCATAGCTGGGCCGCCGGACCAGACAACCAACTCTATCCCGATTTCATCGCTCATCCTGCTATCCTGACCTCATCGGCTGGCAATGGTGCAATCCCGCTGGCCGAACATGCCATGCTGTTGATGCTCATGCTGAACCGCAACGCGCTGCGCTGGGTCGAAAGCCAGCAGAACCGAAAATGGGACCGCTTCACTCATGGCGAACTCAACGGCTTGACGCTGGGGATTATCGGGGCGGGCCATTCCGGCAAGGATCTGGCGCTCAAGGCCAAGGCATTTCACATGCGGGTGCTTGGCCTGCGGCGCTCCGAAAAACCCGCCGCCAATTTCGACGTTTTTTACGCCCGCGAGCGCCTGCACGAGATGTTGAGCCAATGCGATTTCGTGGTGGTGACGGCTCCGCTGACTCCCGAAACAAGCGGCATGATCGATGCAGCCGCACTCGCCGCCATGAAGCCAAGCGCCCATATCGTCTGTTTTTCGCGCGGGGGCATAATCGACGATGCAGCGCTGCTGGCCGCATTGAAGGGTGCCGCCATCGCGGGGGCTGGTCTCGATGCTCATGGCGTCGAGCCGCTGCCTGAGGACAGCCCGTTCTGGACCCTGCCGAACGCGATCATCACCCCGCATAACGGGGCCACCACCGAAGCGACGCGCGAGCGTGGTTTCCAGATATTTCTCGAAAACCTGCGCCGCTATGTCGACGGAAGCGACGACCTCGTCAATCGCGTCGACAAACAGGACGGATACTAAGCCGGAAGGACAAGTACATGATCGGATTTATTGGCCTTGGCGTCATGGGGCGTCCCATGGCGGAGCACCTCATCGACGCTGGGCACAGCGTCAATCTCCACCGCATCAAGCCAGTCAGCCAGTACCTGGTCGACAAGGGTGGCCTCGCCCATGACAGCGCCCACTCCCTGGCTGAGGCGTCTGACATTATCATCCTGATGCTGCCCGATACGCCCAATGTCGAGGAGGTACTGTTCGGCGCAGACGGCGTTGCGAACGTGCTAACCGCCGGCAAGCTGGTGATCGACATGAGTTCGATCTCGCCCGTCGCCACAAAGGCTTTTGCCGAAAAACTCGGCGCCAGGGGCGTTGGCTATCTCGACGCCCCGGTCTCCGGTGGCGAGTTGGGCGCAAAAAATGCGGCGCTGACCATCATGGTGGGCGGCTCGGACGCAGATTTTGCTCGGGCGCTACCCCTGTTCGAAATCATGGGCAAGTCGATTACCCATATAGGCGGCGTCGGCGACGGGCAGACCGCCAAGGTAGCCAATCAGATCATTGTGGGCCTGACCATCGAGGCGGTAGCCGAGGCTTTGCTCTTCGCGCGTCGCGCCGGGGCCGATGTCTCGAAGGTGCGCGAAGCGCTGATGGGTGGCTTTGCCCAGTCGCGCATTCTCGAAGTGCATGGCCAGCGCATGATCGATGAGACCTTCGATCCCGGTTTCCGCATTCGCTTGCACCGCAAGGATCTCTCGCTCGCGGCCGACGCGGCGAAGGCGATGAATCTGGCTTTGCCCAATACGGCGATGACACAACAACTGATGAATGCGGCTCTGGCCATCGGGCTTGGGGATAAGGACCATTCGGCGCTGATCGCGGCGCTCGACCACCTTTCTGCTCCTACAGACTAGCCGTATAAACAAGCCCTGGTTTCAGGGGGTAGCGCATGGCGCGCGTGACGGTTCAGGCCATAGCCGACAGATTGGGTATTTCCAAATTTGCAGTCTCGCGCGCGCTCAACGGCCATTCCGGCGTCAGCGACGCCACCCGCGCCGCTGTAATCCAAATGGCCGAGACCATGGGCTACGTGGCGCGCACGCGCACAACCACTCCCATTCACGTCGAAATTCTCTATCACGACCTGCGCGCCATGTATCGCGAGCTCTGGAGCCATGTGCAGGCCGGGGCGCAGATGGAGGGGGCAAGACGCGGCATCGTCACAACCGTGCGCTGGACCAATGATCCGGTTTTGATCGGGCAATTGGCGCCCGAAACGGACGGCATCATGCTTATTGGGCCGCATGGCGACGACATGCTCGACGCCATCCGCGCTTCGGGGCTTCCCTGTGTGCGCATTGGCGGCCCGCTGCCCCCGCTGGAGCCAATGGATCATGTTGCTGGCGCGGACCGCGAAGGTTCGGCCAGGCTCGCAGCCCATCTCGCCTCCGCCGGCCATCGTCGCTTCACCTATGTGCACGGTCAGTCGGGCCTCGCCGGCCGTATCCTCCGATGCGAGGCGCTGCGCAGCTTTGCCGAAACCGTCGACGGTATGGAAGTGGAGGAGATCGGTTTTACCGAAGACAGCGCCGCGGCCGAATTCCGGCAAGCGATGGAGGCCCTGTTTGCTCGGGGCTATCACCCTACAGCCTATGTCTGCGGCAATGACATGGTGGCCGTTATGGTGATGTCGGAGCTTATGCGCATGGGCATTTCCGTGCCGCAACAGGCATCGGTCACGGGATTTGGTGACTACACAGTAGCCAGCCAGATGTCCCCCGGCATTACCACGGTGAGGGTTCCATACCAGAAAATGGGCATCGCCGCCTTACGCCTGCTGGTCTCCCGGATCGGACCGGACGGAAGCGTCAACGATCTGCCGCCCCAAAGACTGGGCCTGATCGGAGAGCTGGTAGTCCGCGGCTCCACCGGACGGGAGAAATGACCGAGGTGGAGCGGTTCCTTGACAATCATCTCGTGGCCACGAAGGGTGCCCCAAGAAGTGGCAACTATCAGCCCTTAAGAGACTTCTTACACCTCAAAGTGCCAAGATGGCGCGTCAGGTTGGCTACGAGCGATCCCTCTTGGCTCAAGGCCGCCAGCGTGCTTTCACTCCAGCTCCGAGGTACCGGACACTAACGGCAATGTCCGCTTTGTGAACCCGCTACGGCCTTCGTACGACCGAGATGGGGTCGGAAGCTCCCGCCGATAAACCAGCCATATTCGTTCTCTCATGGCCGCTTCGGCCGGAGTAGAAATGTACTGGGCATCTCACAATACGACCCTGCTGCAGGAAGACCTGCCTGGAATGCCGGCAGGAAGGTTGGCGCCAAACGTGCACTGAAGGTGAGACAAATCTAGTCAATCCGCTCTTCCTCGCCCGAGAGGGAAGGAGGAGGACCGGGCACTTTTTGACCTTGCGATCGATAGCTAGCTTCGAGGCTGCGATCTGCTGAAAATCAGGATCGGCACACTCGTGGCTGGACCTGCCATCCGATCGCGATCGATGGTAATTCAGCAGAGGACAGGCAGACCGGTCCAGTTCGAGATCACCGCCGACACAAGAGCCAGCCTGCTTTCCTGGCTCGAGCGACGTGGCGGCACGATCGATGACTTCGCTTTCCCAAGCCGTGTTGTGCCAATGGCCACCTGAGCACCCGTCAATACGCCAGGCTGGTGGACGAGTGGGTCACTGCAATCGGGCTGACGCCTGAAGAGTATGGCACCCATTCTCTGCGCCGTACGAAGGCGTCGCTTATTTACAAAGCCAGAGGCAACCTTCGGGCCATCCAGATACTGCTTGGCCATAGCAAGATCGAGACCACGGTTCGGTACCTTGGCGTGGACGTCGACGCCCACTCCCTGTCAGAAGCTACCGAGATCTGAGCAAGCGACTTTACCGACCGCCGTTTATGGCCAGTCGGCGAAGCGCCCCATTTCGGTTATCAGGATGCACTTTCCCGGCTTCCAAAAGCTGCCTTTTGGCGGTCCCATAAATAGTCGCAATTGATCTTGTAGGCTTGCTTATTCAAACTCAGAGCAATCAAGGCAGCTCAGGCGAGCGCGCAGATATGGGGTCGCACGGTACGCAGCTGCGATCTCACGCGATCATCCTCAGTGTCAACTCGATCGCCGCATGTCGAGTACCACTCATGAATGCAGGTATCAGAACGTCCTTGTCCACACATTCCTCAAAACTTTGCAGTCATGTTGAAGAACACGCCGTGATCGTCGTAGCTGAGGTTTCGTAGGTCGTCGGAGAACTGGCCGAAATTATAGCCAAGGCCAAGGCGGACTTGTTCTGTGATGTCGTAGGACACAGCCGCCAAAGCGCCGAAATCGACTATGCTCGATTGCGGATTGTAGAGGGCACGGCCTTCCAGCAGCAGACCCCAATCTTCGAACACAGCAATATCTGCCCGCAGAATGCCCAGATGCATGATCGACGGCACGAAATCATCGCTGTTACGCGAGGCTGAAACCTCGCCCACCCTGACACCGTATTTGGCGCCAAGGGTCAGGTGCGGCGTAATATCGTAATTGGCGTCGACGCTGAAGATATGACTACGTTGCGCCGGCCCAAGATTGGAAGCGCGGCGGCTGGCCTGGTCTGGCCCCGGCAGATCATAAAGATAGGTGTAACGAAAGAGCGCGTTGAGACGATCGTGCTCGACGGGTCGATAAGCTGCGCCCAAGCTGGCCTCGACATAGTCCCCGTCAAGGATCGCGCTTTGATCTGACCGGCTCAGCAAGCTGTCGACACCCGCAAGCACACGCCAATCGTCGTCGGTCTTTACCGAGAGGCCCGACTGAAGCAGAGCCGTAGTGCGATCTCTGGTGCCGTCTTCCGAGCTTTCGAAGCGCAATTCGCCCCTATTCGTCCAGTCGATACCGGCATCCTTGTAACCGAAGCCAAGAGAGAGAGCGTGACGTTCGAAATCGCTCGCATTGTCGTCGGCAATGCGCCCGGTTTCATAAAGGCCCCAGCTGCTCCAGTGCGCATCATGGGTGAAATCCACACCATAGAGCGCCGTCGTGGAACCCGCATCTGAGAACAGCCCATAGGTGTTTTCGGCGCGCACCGAGACGGCTTCGTTGAACCTTTGCTGCGTCCCCATAACGATCCCGTCGAGCGCCTTATTGCGCACGAAAAAGTCGTCCCCCACATCGGGACTGACGCGGACGCCGACATAGCTTCGCCTGCCCGGCTCAGGCTCGTGGCCAATCATCGCGATGGCTTGAGGGCCTGTAGTGCCCCCCGATGCCTCGGCTGAAAGCGTCCAGTCAGAGCCGATACGGAAGTCGGCCCCCATCCCCAAGCGGTCGTTTCGCCCATAGCCGGCCGAATGGGCAATCGTGGTCTGTCCGAACCCGTAAATGGAGATATCATCGTCGGGGCTGTAGGTGAGGCGCGCACCAAGATCAGTTCGAGAGCCATTCACGCTAGCCGAACCGCCGGGACGCACCTCGTCGCGGTGCAAGACGCCCAGGCTGACAGACCAGGCTTCGCTCAGACGATAACGCGCTTCGGCACCCAATTCGTCGCGGCGCGCACCAGTGGCGTTGTCGACATGGTCGTAATTGAGTGCAACGGCGAGGTCTTCGGTCATCTGTGCTTCAACGAAACCGTTGAAGGCCAGCGTGTCATGTCGCGTTTGTTGCTCAAGGGTCGAGAAACCGGCTTCACGCTTTTCGAGTGTGAAGCCTGCCAAGGCACCGAAGGTGCCGGACATGAAATCGTCCAGCGCCACCTGGCCATGCAGCCGATAGGCATTGGCAGGAGCTGTGCCATTGGCGGAAGGTTGCTGCACATATGTGAAGCCGCCATCGGTGGACAGCCAACTCGACAGTGAAGTGCCTTCGCTGCGCAGGATTTCCGCTTCAAGATAACTGCGCTCGGTTGGGGCGACCCGGATATTGGCGCCATAGACGCGGACATCCCCCTGCCCTTCGACATTTTCGCTCATGCCAACGACACCGACGCTGACTGTATCGCCAAGACGCACAGTGCCGCTGCCCCCTAAGGCCATTTCGTCGAGATCGACCGTGGGCGGGCTGAACTCGTATTGCGCCACCAACTCAACAATGTCGTCGCTCGATGATTGCACCGCGCCGTCGGAGCGCTGCACCGCGCTGAGGGGACGATTGAGGATCACCAGACCCTGCATGTAGCTGATCGAATAATCGACGCCCGGCTGAAGCCGGGTGGTGGACACAACCAGACCAGTCACTGCATTGCGACGCTGGACGGTGACTGTTTCGGAGCCCGGAACCACGTCCTGCCGCCGCAGCACATACGCCGATCCACCAGTGCCACGCAGCACGTCCCGGGCGGGCAGCGTGCCCGGCTGGGCCGCATAGACTTGCCCCTCGAAGACGGGCGCCCCGCTTGAGGTGACTGCATCGGATTCGATGCGGGCAGCGGCGCCGTAGAGCACACGCTCACTGCGCAGCAAGGTGCTATTGCCCACGACTGTCCGAAAATTGCCCCACATGACGCTGCTGGGCCCGCGTTCGAGCCGGACATAGAGCTTGCCCCTTGTGGGCGCATCGTCAACCAGCACGGAATCGTCGCCATAAACTGGGTAATATTGGTTTGGATCAATGCGGCGCAGCACCGATTGCGGATCGCTGGACAACATGCCAGTGAACATTTCCGACAATGGCCCCTCGCCGGTATCGGCGGACGCCGTCAGCAGATATTCGCCCTTGATCTTTCCCTTGAGGTAAAAAGCGAGCCGCCCCTTGGCATAGATGTCGTCGAACTCTTCGGGCGCCGCATCAACGATCTTGCCGTCGCCCCACCGCGTGCCCAGCGTCAGATCGGCCATGCCGACATAGAACCAGTCCTGGGTCGGGATATTGATGTCGCGGGTGAACACCATGCCTTCGCCGCCCGGCGCATCCACGGCAACATTGATTCTGTGATCTCCAGTGGGCAGGAGACGCTGGATGACGAAAGCGCCCGCACCATCGACTGGCACGTTTTCGCCCAGCACGCGGACCAAACCGCCTGCGGGCAGGCCGGTGCCATAAACGCTGACCATCCCGCCATCCACAGAGATATTGCGAAGCGCCGTACGGTCGTCGCCCCAGACCGGCAGATCCGGCGCTTCGACCGCACTGGCGTCACCGCGCACAAGTTCGAGGCCCTGAGTTTCATCAAAGCGGCCATTAGCATCGTAAACGCGAGCGAGATAGGAATACGCGTCAGCACCGCCGGCGGGCATCTGCCAACCGACGGGCTGACCTAGTGCGCCCGGCAGAATGGCAATCGGACGATCACTGCCTGCCTCGTATATCCGTACTTCGGCGCGGGAAATCCAGGGGGCGTAATTGGCGTCGATGGTGAAATTCACGGTCTCGCCCGCACCATAGACGCTGCGCCGGGTAGATGGCAGAACGTTCAGGCTTGGCTTGGCACTGAGGCCATCAAAGGTCACCTGGATATCGGTCCTCGCCAGTTTCCGGTCCGTTTCACGCTCCCGGTCGGACGCGACTGGGTCTCCTGCAACATGGCTGCCATCGACCGAGATGGAGAACCCCATCTGGGCCTGTGCAGGCGAAGCTAGGGCGATGGCAAGGATTGAGCACGCAGTCATCGCGGCGGCGCGGAGGGCCATGATATTGGTCTTCATGTCAATTCTCCACGATGTCGGTATTGATGACGAGGCGGTACGGCTCGCCCGTTTGGCGCCATCTTTCGCGGATCAGGGTCACCAGATGATCGACGCGTTGACGCGCCTGTTCCCCATCTGAGGCCCGTTGATAGATGACGAACAATGTCGTCCGCTCCTCGGCCAGCAATGCGGTCAATTGATCGAGGCCAGCAGCGAGCCCGTCATTTGGCGCCGTGCTGCCGCTGGCAAAGGCCGAGCTATCGAGACGAAGGACGATTTCGCGTCCGATCGAAGCGCCGAAGTTCAATTCGGACATTTTGCCCGCTGTCAGGCGGACCATGCCCGGATTATCCGAGGTCAGCGAGAAGCCCGTGGGCAGCGTCCGTTCATCGATCTTGAGCACGAAGTTGGACCCGATATTGCCGTTGGGAAGATCGGCGCAGGGCACCGAATAGCGCCCAAACGCATCGGTGGTGATCAATGTACCGCGCACGGTGCTGAGACGCACACCCGGAATGCCCGGCTCGCCCTCGTCCTGGTAGCCATTGCGGTTGTAGTCATTGAACACCGTGCCAATCACTTCACTGCATTCGAACACGCCTTCGGCCTCAATGCGGATATCGGCATGTGCATTAGGGGCGAGTGGCGTGCCCATGGCATCGGTGCCTATGGCCGTGTTGCGATAGAGCCCGGCAGGTGTCGTCGGCAAGGCGCGCAGCACCAGACCGATCTCGACGGTGCTATTTGGACCAAGCCGGACATTGTTGAAGGTGATCGACTGCCCGGCCTGTGCCGGAGTGGCCATTGCACCATTGACGGTGCCGCTGCCATCAACGAAGGCAAAGCCGTTGGGCACACGATCCGTGATGGTCACGAGACCCACATCGGCCAGCGAATTGTTGGTCATTGTGATGAGGAATGGTGCGGTTTCGCCGCGACGAATGGTGGATACCAGAGCCCGCTTGACGATGCTGATATTGGCCGGTTCCTGTGCCGGGACACTCAGCAGCGCTGTATCGGGTGGTGCGACGACGGGCGCGCCGGCATAATCAGCCGTCGCATCGGCGCGATTGCTGACCCCGTCGGAAATACCCGCCGCGTTATTAATGTCGTCCTGCGTCAGCACGTAACGCGTTGTGAACGTCGCCTGTGCCAGCGGCGACAGGACCTGTGGTCCGGGCGTTATGGGCTCAAGCGAACCGGCTGGCGGCTGACCGCCAAATGTCAGGTCCAGCTCGCGCGGGGTGACATCGGACAATGTGACATTGCCGGTATTGGTCACCACGAATTGATAGTCGATCACGTCCCCAACGCGGGTATAGCCGCCGCCATTGGAGAAGCTAGCCGTCTTTACAATCGTCAGAGCCGGTGCTTCTGGAAGGACCGGAACAATAACGGGCTCATCGGTCAGGTTCGTAGGGCCTGATAGATCGTCGACTGTAGCTGGACCTGATCCGTCATCATACGTACCGGTCGCGGTCGCCTGGTTCACCACCTCGCCAGCAGCAATATCGTCCGCGTCGATGGCGTAGGTAGCCGTAAAGACTGACGAAACCTCACCCGGCTCTAGAGTGCCGACGACAAAACTCGACGGCGTCAAGCCGGTCAGGGGATCATCGATGACCACACCAGTCAGCGTAAGATTTCCTGTATTGGTGACGGTGAAGCTATAGGTGATGACCTCTCCGACAACGGCGGGATCGCTCAGCGCCGACGACGCTTCCTTGACGATTGCGATGTCGGGCACCTGGGTAAGTGGCACCACGACCTGGTTCGAGTCCGTCGGGCCTTGAGGACCGTTGAAGTCATCATAGGTTACCGACGCCTGATTGGTGACATCACCACGCTGAATATCGGCTTGCAGCACTGTGTATGTGGCAGTGATGGTCTGCGCATTTTCAGCGCCCGGCAGGAGCGTTGCAATCGTCGTCGGATCGTTCATGACGAGACCTGGAAGCGGGTCGTCCAAGACCACATTGGTCAGCGTTGTGTTGCCAGTATTGGTCAAAACGAAGCTGTATTCGATCATGTCCCCTGCAATGGGCGGCGTCGACAGTAACGCCGTCTCGGCCTTGACGATGCTGAGCGAGGATGTCCGGGTCAGCAATTGCGAGGCGGCCGAGCTATCGCGAACGATGGTTGGCGTGCCGCCAGAATCTGTGCCGGTGCCGGCGACGGACGCATCGTTGTCGAACTGCCCGGCATCGATGTCGGCCTGCTTGAGCCGGTACGTGGCGGTGAAAGCGTCCGTATTGATTGCACCCGGAACGAGCGGACCACTCCAGTTGGTGGGATTTGCAATGTCAACGTCGGCAACGGCGTCGGTCAGCTCGATATCGGTGAGCGTCACATTGCCGGTATTTTCAATCTCGAACCCATAAGTAATCATATCACCCACCTGCGGCGGGTTGCTCAGGTCCGCCGAGGTAATGGTCTTGAGCAAGCTGATTTGTGGGTCACGCTGTAGAATTGTCGTGGTCGGATCATCGGTTTCAAATGATGTGCCGCCGCGATCGGTAACGGTGGTATCAGGATCGGGCACCGATTGCCCAACGGTCACCGCCGTGTTGACCACCTGGCCAGCTTCGATATCGGCGATCTTAATGGCGTAGGTTGCATTGACGACGATATCGGTCTGCGATGTCGGCACGGTTCCAGCCGCGTTCTGCGGTTGCAACACGACAGTGTCCAGCAAGGCCATGTCAGCTGGATCGAGCACGACGTCGGCGAGCAGGTCGACCAGCGTGATGTTGTCCAACGGCACATTGCCGGTGTTTCGAATTATAATTTCATAGGTGATCGTCTCGCCCACGACAGGCGGTGTGGACAGGCCTGACACGTCCCCGTTCTTGCTCAATGCAATATCAGGCGCATGGGCAGGCAGAGTCACGATTTCGGTGTCCTCGACAGGCGTCTGCGGTCCAGTCGGATCATTAAAATTGATGGTCGCAGTGTTCTCGACCTCAAGCGCGTCAATATCCTGCTGGCGCAAGGCTGCAGTCACCACGAAGTCGGCAGCGGCGCCCGGTGCAAGGCTAGGAAGCGATGCCGGGCTCACAATTGCTCCGGGGAACGGATCGGTCACGACAAGATTGGTCAGGGTGACATTGCCGGTGTTCTCAGCCGTCACGGTCCACTCGATCGGCGTGCCATCGCGCGGCACAGTGGGGATGGTGCTACTCAGTGTCTTGGTGAGCGTCAGGCCGGACTGCCGGTAGAGCGGCACGTCAACCGTTGACGCTGGTGTGGATATGGGGGTGTCGGTCGGACCATAGGTGCCGGAGGCGATAGCGCTATTGGTCACCTCTCCCGCGTCGATATCGTCCTGATTGACAGGGTAATCAGCATAAACCGTCATGACCGCGCCAGGCGCCATGGTCCCGAGGTCGAATGCGTCGGCATCGGGGTCTGGCAGCACGCCAGACAGGGCATCGGTGATGACCACATTATTGAGCGTGGTGTTACCGGTGTTCGAGACAACAAAGCGGAACCGGGCCGTGTCGCCGATTTCCGTGCGCGGATTACCAATACCGGCATCGGATTCCAATGTCTTGACTATGGTCAGCCCAGGATCGCTCAGCGGGCCGACGCTTGCGATGTCGGTATTGGTTACATTGACCGGCGTCCCGCTGTTGACGCCCCATTGCCCGGTAACCGTAGCGGTGTTCAGCAGGGTACCGGCATCGATATCGTCTTGGGTCAGCTCGTAGTAGGCACTGAAATTGGTGCTGTTGGCGTCGCCACGCTCAAGGCGCGGAATCGGGGTGTAGTCGACCCATTGCAAATCTGGCAGCGGGTCCGTCACCGTCACGTTCAGCAAAGGCGTTTCGCCTGTATTGGTGACTGTGAAGCTATAGTTGATGCGGTCGCCGACCGCGGCTTCACCTGTCGTCCTGACCGGGGTAGCGGTCTTGTCGATGGTCACGCCGGCAGTGGGAACAAAGGTGATCGTCGTCGGGGTGTCCTCACCCGGATCGTCGGCCCTGCCATTGTTGTTGGGGTCAGGGTTGGCTGTATTGTTGGACAGATCTGCGGGTGTCTGGCTCGAAAAATCGCCTGTCCCCGAAATCTCGGCCTGATTGGTGTATGTCAGAGCCGGAACCACGCGCGGCATAGCGGGGTGTACGTGAACCGTGAAACCCACAGTGCCGCTTGCGCCTGCGGCAAGCGTTCCACCCGTGACGAGGGCTGTGTTAGCAGCGCCATCAAAACTGGTCTGAAGGGTGCCAAAGGCACCACCGGTATGGTTGATGACAGTATACTCGCCCTCGTCCGGCGTCCCGATGACATAGGTCCCGAAATTTTGCGAGGCGCCGTTGAGCACGTCCGTGACCTCGACGTCGTTCAACGGCTCCAGGCTGAAATTCTCGACATTCAGCGTGTAGGGAATATGCAAGCTACCGTCGGCCTGCACGACCACGGCGCCGGCCACTTTGCCGATACCAATGCGGGCTAGCGGAACACGGGTGAAATCCTGGTCGACTGCGCTGAAGCTGTTGGTGATGAGGATGTCGTCGATCCTGTTGACCGCACCGGCAGTGGGATGGGGGCTGGTCTCATTGAGCCCGGGCACGGCTTCGCCATCGGTCAGATGCGACTCGGTGATCGTCCCGTATGAAACGCTATATTTGCCTGGTGGCAGGCCAACAAAACTATACGTGCCGTCTGCGAGGGTCGTCGTGGTGGCGGTAATAGTCGCGCCATCGTATGTCGCCACGCCGCTGGCGGACATCGTGACGCCGCCGATTCCGGTGTCAACTGCGCCCTGGATCTGGTTGTCGTCAAAATCGCGATAGAGTGTACCGCTGATGCCGCTGCCCAGAACAGTGTCGACGCTCCCCTTGCCGATGTTGTCGGTCGGGTTATCCTCGAATGAAAGGGTCGTAGCGGTCGCAATATTCTCAACCGCTTGGGCCGAAAACGACGTGATCTTGGTATAGAGCGTAATTTTGACGACCGCCCCGATGGCCATGTCACCAAGTTCGCAGTTGATGTCTCGGCCGCCGATGACGGCAGAACAGATTCCACTGCCCGGGGGATCCAACACCGGCAAATCGGTTAGTTCCATGCCCTCGGGAAGCGTATCAACCAGCCTCACCTGGTCCGCGATGCCAAATCCCGGCCCCGCCTGGTTCGTGACAGTGATGTCCCAGGAGAATGTTTCGCGCAGATCAATGGTCGTTACGCTGGGCACCTTCGTGACAAGCAGGTCGACGCGTTCACGCACTGTCGTGTCTTCAGAGGCGCTGTTGTTGGCGTCGTAGGATTCATATCCAGCAATGGTCTCATCGGACGTCACGGATACATTATTGCTATGGCGACCACGCGCAACGCCTTGCATCAGCACAGAAATTTCGACGCTGGTGTTGGCGGGCACGTGAGCAAATTCACATGTCAGACTTCCACCAGGTTCAGTCGTACTGTGGCCCGCTAGCGAGCATGCACCATTTCCACTGAGGATGGTTGTTCGCGGATTGGCCAGCCCCGTCGTGGGCAAAGCGTCGACGATCTCGACATTGAAAGCGTCGGATGGACCGGTGTTGGTGAGGACAATCGAATAGGTCGTGTCGAGCCCGATCTCGAGCGGATCTGTGCTGTCCGTTTTGCTTATGATGAGATCGAGCTCGGGGGGGGCGATGGAGATCGGCAGGCTGGCCGAATTATTCGACTTGTCGGGCTCGATCGTGCTGGTGGAGATCACCACATTGTTGGTGATCGTGGTGGTCGCCAGGGCCGTCGTCGGTATAACCCGCACAGTCACCGTCTGCTGTGAGCCATTGGCAATCGCAGCCCACTCACAGGTCAGCGAATTGTTCCCGGCCCCAGTTATTGAACCAACGACCGGCAAGACGCTGCAAGAGCCGCCGCCTGTGGCAACAGCGCCTTGGAATACAAGACCTGGCGGCAAGGTGTCGGTAATCTCAACGTCTTTGGCACCGGAAAGACCGGTGAGCGGCACGCTTGCGGTTAGGACGTAAACCAGTTCCTGACCGGCCTTTGCGCCCGTACCCGAAACCGGGCTGGACTTGTCGACCGTCACATCGGTGCGGCTTGCAACGGTGTAGTTGAAGCCATCGGTGTTGTTGGCGGTGTTATTGTCCGGGGTCAGGGTCGAAAATGCGATGGCATTATTGGTCTTCAGGCCCTCGCCGCCCGTTCGCATCGTTACCGTGACAATTGGGCAATTTACCCCTTGAGTACAAGTTGGCAGAGACGGAATGATACACTGCAGATCGCGGGTGAACCCGTCACTGCTCGGAACAGTGCAGGTCATGCCCGAGGCATTGCCAAGCGACCGTTGCACATTGATGTCGTCGGTCTGGGGCTCCCCGCCCTCTTCCGCGCCAACCACGTCATGCAGACGGTCATCGAGCACCACATTGAGCGCGGGAACCGGACCGGCATTGATGATCTCGATCGAAAAGCTCAACGGATCGCCTGAGACGATAAGGTCGCCCGGTGTCGGCGTAAGCTGTTGCTTGATGACGCTGATATCTGCCCAATTATCCGAATTTGCGCTCGTCACACCTGTCGAGGTTGTGTTGTTGGAAAGATCGATGTCACCACCCGCCTGATCGTAGCCGGGATATGACACGGTCATGCCGTTAGAGATCGAGCCCGTGCCTGTCACAAGGGCCGTGAGGACGATGGGGGGCGTCGACTGGGTCGGCCCCAGCGGAGAGGTGGGGGTATAATTGTCCGTCCAGCAATTCAGATTAGCGCTGCCTGCCAGGGGCAGCACATCGTCACAGAACCAGCCGGGTGGTAGATCTGCAGCCGTAATCGTCAGACCTTCGGGGATATGATCGGTGATGGTCATGCGGCCGTCAAAGCCGGCATTTCCCAGATTGCGTGCTCGCAAAGTGAACGGATAGGAATTGTTGACGGTCACCAGTCCACGCGGCGGCCCGCTTTTCTGGGCCTCGAGGTCCACAGTGGGGACGGCGATGAACGCTGCACCGTCGTTTGCCGTGTTATTGACCTGTGCGTCAACCTGTTCCGAAGTCGAACTGATCGTTGCCGTATTAGTAACCCCGACGTCGGGTGCTGTCTCAGCAATTGCTCGGGTAGAAATGACAATCGGGGACGCATAGCTGGTGCCCGCAACGTCTTGGTATTCGCAAATGACTGTCTGGTTAAGGCCAGATGGACATGTCCAGCCAGAGTTGGCCGTCGGCGTTACCGAGAGAATTTCGTAATTGGGCGGAACACTATCTTCGATTCTGGCGTCCGCAGCCGGAAAACCCGCAAAACCGGGCAACAGGGTAAAGGTTACCGTGTCTCCTACCAGTATCAGCCCCTGAGGCGAGCGGGTCTTGCTCAAGGTGACGTCAGTACCGGGATCAACTTCGATATCGGCGGTCGAGTCATTGTTGCTGCTCACGCCATCGCGCGGCGAGGTCGAAGAGACTGCACCTGCGATGGTTATGGTCGACGTGTTTGCGGCGGTCACCTGCGCGGAGAAATCAAGGTCGACCACCCCGCCTACGGCCAGTGGACCGGCGAGAGCGCAAGTGATTGTATTGCTGACAATCGAGCAGCCCGCGGGCATCGTTACATTAGGCGACAGACCAGTGGGCACCGGGATGACCAGCATCGCGCCATCGCTGGGATGAGGACCGTTATTTGTGATGCGGGCCTTGAAATTTGCCCTCGAACCGGCAAGCACCGGGCTCTCCAGGACTTCCAGCTCAAGCCCAAGATCGGCGCCGCGGAGAATTGTGGTGCCGCGGGAGACACTTGGTCCCGGAGCACCCATGGTCGCCACCAGGCTGATTGGCCCGTCCTGCATTGGGCGCAGGTTTACCACTCCGTTGACCAGAGCCCCTTGAGCCAGGGCGGGCACGTCGCAGGTTACCGTTGCCGGCTGATCAGTAGCCGGGCTCGGCAAACAATTGTTCAGCCCATCGACACCAAGGAATTCGGCACTCGCCGGAATGTCAAAGGTGATCTCATTGGCGGGAAGATTACCATTACTGTCATTTTCGATACGGATCGAATATGGCAGCAGGGCGCCAGCAGGTATCGGGTTGAACCCCGTATTGTTGACGTTCAGCGTCCAACCACCGGCAGATTGGGCCAGCGCTCCGGGCATCGCCATGAAACTGACCGCCATTAGAGCCGCCGCCGCAAGCAACAGACGACCAATGTATTTAGGGCAACGAGTGGTCATGGCGAAACTTTCTAGTCGTGACAAATGCCGAAAAAGGCCGCTATGCGCTGCCTTGCTGGATCGACATCTGGAAGTGATCCACCCTCAAACCACGTTCTGTGGACACGCGGAGGAGCGGGAAAAATGCGCGCCGGGAGCCTCGGAAGCACGCAAATGGAATTGGCTATCAATGCGCACTCGGCATCGCAGCGAGATCGAAATGCCGATGAGATAGTCCGACCGAAGACCTGTACTTCACCACCCAAAGCCAAAGAATATGACGTTCAGGCGTCTTGAATCGAGCGACCACGTCCACCCCCTTGAACGCCACGAGAAGCAGCAATCTACTCGCGCAACACCGTGTTAAATTCTGAGCCGCGTGGGCAAAATTGCGGCGCTGTGCGCAATATTGCGTCAATTCCGTGGCTCATCGACTGGCCAGCTTACCAGTTGCCCTGCAACGATTTTTCACTATAATAGACGGCCTTTGGCAGTTGGAGACGAAATCCCCAGGACCATAAGGCGCGGTTTTTGCTCAATTTAGTCGCAGAAATTGTCAGCGATATTTGTGATGCGGACGAGCGTCAAACGCTGCATCAGGCCATGCAAAAAGGCATCGAAAGACTTGGGTTTATGACCTACAATCTGAGCTGCCACAAGAAGACGCCCATCGAGTTCATGACCGAGCCCACGTTGACGTCCTGGCCGCAGGAAGACCTCGTGGTCTACGATACTGATCGCTGGTACGATAGGGACCCGTTGCTGGCTTACGCGGCGCAACCCGGTCTGCCCAAAGTGTGGACGCCAGACGATTGGCGCAATTCCACCCGTTATGGCGAATATGCCGAATATCTTGACGAAGTGGGGATATTGAGCGGCGTCACTGCGCCACTCGTTTATAAACGTGGCCTGATCAGCGCGATCACCACGCTATCCTTCACCCAGGCCCATCACACGAACGAAAGCGCCACTGCCATATACATTATCGGCCAAGCGGCAATGTTCCGCGCCGACGTCATCGGCGTCACCGAGGTGAGCACTAACAGTTACATCAAGCCGTTCTATAATCTCACCGAACTGCAACTAGAAATCCTGGACTGGGCCTCAAAAGGCAAATCCAACGGCGACATCGCCGTAATCACCCGCCGAACCAAACGCGTGATCAATTACCACATGTCCGAAATCCTGCGAAAAATGGGCGTAGCTAGCCGAGGTCAAGCCATAGCTGTCTATTCCGGTCGTCGACTGAACGACTAGTTGACACGCGGCAGTGTCAAGTCAGAACGGCTGTACGGGCTTCACTGCGGTGGAGAGGCTGTATGCGGCTCGGAATTTCAACCACGAGAAACTGACTCTGGTTGATTTTGGGCCCGCATTACTCGTCGGAATAATTTCAAGCCGGGCGTTTAGCGCGGGTCCCACAATGTGATTTTTTGCCCTATTTAGAGGCAAACGCGATCATTCGGGTGCGAAGCGGGTGGCAGGATCACCAATTCGGGTCCGGGGCGTCGCCGAGCACTCCTTTCTGGCTGTGGATACAACGTCCGCTCCTTCAGCCCTTTACCGAAAAGCCGATAGTCGGCTCCCGGCCCCAATACTGCCTGCCAGCGCCCCATTCCGGCCGTCGAGACCGCATTCGTGATTTCCCGAAAGCTGCTGGTCCGCTTAGGTCGCCGCCACGTCAAAGGCGGGGTGGTTATCTGCCGGTCCGCTCTTGGTCGATTGTAACGAAAGCTGACGTTGCCGCTATGTGTCGTTTTCACTGAGTGAGCTCGGTAAGCCTCGTAGTTGCGGCTGCGAAGCCTGTGAGGGAAAGGGGCAGTTCGATGGTCCGCCCGTTGACGTCTGGCGCTGAGATAGTGAGCTGGTTTCCGGCGCGCATGGCGGCCAACGTGTCGCCAGCGGCTTCGATGGGGACGATGCAACCGGCGGGCACGCAGGTCTAGAAGGCGGCCATGATCGGTTCGCTCTCTTCGATCGTGAGGCTAACGGCTTGCCTGACGGCCAAGCCGAAGGGCAGCACAAGCGCTCCTTCAAGGCCCTCGGTCGATGGCAAAAGCTCGATGGCGAGCACCTGCTGTCCCTGGGCATTCGTTTGGCGTTGAGCCATGACGCAAGCACGTCGGGATGCCTCAGCCTCGGCGACCACCTGGCAATGGATCATCCAGTCACCGTGGGTTTCGGTCAAGGACGACGCGCCGCCGGGAAGAAGGTTTGGCGGTGCCGCCACCTGCGCCTTCACGGGCGTCGATAGACCGGATGCCATCAGGAGTGCCGCGAGAGCGGTCGCTAGGTTGGAGATTGGTTGTGTGATCACTGTACGTGCTATTTCCTAGAAACGGATGGCCAAGTTTGCTTTGAAACCATGGTCCTGTGCCCCGGAGGAAAACTGGCCTTGATAGGACAGGCCCAGGGTGACATCGGGCGCGGGATTAAGATCGAGCCCGGCATTGAGCACCAGTGCGTCGCGCCCGATCGGGCTACCGGCGATGGAGAAGGCGTCACCTGCCGAGAAGGCATGGGTGCTCGTCGGCGTGGCGTCACCGTAGGCGTGCTGCCAGCCGAGCATGCCCTTGACGGTGGCACCTATCGTGCCGAGCGTCACTGCATGTTCGCCGCGCAGGCCGAGCGTGGTGAAGACCACACCGCTATTGTCCTTGCCGCCCGAAAGTGCGGCATTGCCGCCGGCTTCGGCGAACCTATCGCTGTGGAGAGTGACATAGGCGACATTGGCGAAGGGCTCCAAGCGTGAGCCAGTGCCCAAGTCGAAGCCGTAGCCCAGTTCGCCAAACGCCTGGAAGGTGCCGGCATTGTACCTTGCGGTCAGGCTTTCAGCGATGCCCGGAATAACGACGGCGCGGCTGGTGGACAGATCGCGCAAGGTGTAGGCAGCGCCGGTGTGCAAGGTGAGGTCACCCCACTGCACGCCGCCATACAGGCCGAGATGATAATTGTCGCTCAAACCTGATGAGGCGCGATCATCGGCCTGGAAGCTGGAACGACTGTAGCCAGCCAATAGGCCGATGCGCCAGTCACCGAGCAGGCCATCGGTCCCGATCAGAAGCCCCCCGGTGTGGCGGTCGAGGCCGGCAGCATTGCCGTCGCTTTCTGCCTGTCCTCCGGAGCCGAAGGCATGAGACCAAAACGCCGGCCCGGTATGATCGGCGGCAACCACAATCGGCGTACTGCCTGGACCAAAGGCGAGGACGGGCGTCATCGTTGCGCCGGCACTGCCCAACGCAGCGCGGAGGCGATCATTGGCGGTGTTGCGCACAAATTGGCTGTCTTGGATCAACGCCGTTCGTGCAGACGCATGGATCTCGCCCAACAGTGCGTCGAAGCTGGCGAGGATGACATTGGTATCGTTACCCAGTAGGGCAATGGCGTCATAGACCGTGTGACCGGAATTGAACCCAATGCTCTCGATCCCGTCGGCGATGGCGATCTGGTTACGGGTTGACGCGGCGGATGCGAAATCGCGATCATTGCGTCTAAGCTCAAGATCGACGGTTCCCGCGCCATAGTCGTAGATGAGGTCGGGAGTGACGAAGGCGAAGTCGGAGGTGACCCCCTCGAACGCACCATTCAGTTCTGAGGCAGACAGAATCGTATAGGTTGAGCGAAGGCCGTAATTCCCGCCGACCCCGATATGGGCGACGCCGCCGCCGTTGATCGTCGCCCTGCCTGTCACTGTGACAAGATCGCTCTCGATGCCTTGGGGGTTAACTTCCACCGCAAGGCGTGAGCCTGTTTCGAGAACGAGATCGCCGTTCACGGTCAGCGTGCCAATGGAATTGCCGGGCGTCAGCGTGCCAGCGCCTGCGCCACAATGGTGATGTCTCCGCTTGCCGTGCCGTCGTCGGCATTCTGCGCCTCGACTGCAGCTTCGGAAGCAGGAACCGAGGATACGGCTTCTTCACCGGCAGCATCCGGCGTTGGTAAGCTTGAAGGCCTGCCCTTGGCCTCTTCCATCAGGGCGGCGAAATCGAGTTCGGAAATGGGCTGGTTGCCGTAACGCTCCTCTGCGCTCAACAAGGCCTCGGCCAAGGCACGGAGATAGACAGGCTGCGCCACCGTAACATTGATGGCATTGGCCGATGCGCCTGTCTTTTCGAGGTGGTCGACAAGCCGGCGCCGAGACAGTTTGATGCCGCCTTCGTCACGCAATCTTTCGATATGCTCGCGCACCTTTCCTGCAAAGGATGCGTCGTGCCCTCCTTCGCGCAATTGCAGCTCTTCCGCACCACCCACTCGCGCTTTTGCACCATGGAGGGACAGAAGCCTGTAGGCGTGGCCCTGCGCCAGCTCCGCCTCCAACAGCTCGGAACGCTCAAATTGTGGCTCGGCGCGATTGAGATCGGCCAACAGGCCAAGCTTCTTCTGATGCTCGGTCAGAACCGCCTTGAACAAGGAGCCAAGCTGCTCCCGGCTGATATCTGCACGCTCGTCCACGAAAACCTCCATTGCCCGCGCGTCGAGCGGCGGGACCAGGCGACGGGCGGTGGCCACGTCCTTGGTTCTGAGGTTCACCTTGACATGAGAGATTCGCAAGCGGTTTGCGAGATGAGTCGGCAATCGACGCTGCCAGTAATAGACGGCGCCTCGACGAAGAAGATGGGGACCGCGTGCCATTGTGTACCTGCCTTATGTATCACAGGCATGTACCCCAGTTACTACGACTCAAGCCCTCGAGCACGATTGCTCTGGATAACTCGAAGCCCGTAATGCAAGGGATATTGACAGACGTGCAGAAACATGGCTGGGGCGCCAGGATTCGAACCTGGGAATGTCGGTACCAAAAACCGATGCCTTACCACTTGGCGACGCCCCAACTGGCGCGGTTCCTACACCGTTTGTCTTCGCTTCGCAACATCATGTCTGAACGGAAGAAAAGGTTGTGGAAGCGCTTGAACAGTATGGGGCGCGCAGCTATAACGCCGCCACATCGTGACATGGCCGGATTGCTCCGGCACACCCGAAGTCACGACCCTGACGGAGTATAGCGCAGCCTGGTAGCGCACCTGCTTCGGGAGCAGGGGGTCGAGTGTTCGAATCACTCTACTCCGACCAATCAAACCCGGCGTCTTCGGACGTCGGGTTTTCTATTTCCGTCAGGCATGAACGTTCGGTTCGGGCAGCGCTTCGGCAACGGAAAGAACGAAGTCGAAGATTTTGCGATCTTCCATGATCGACATGTTGATATTACCGAAGCGAAGGTTGTCGATCAGGTCCTGACGCGCCTCAGATGCGGCCTGTGCGCCAGCGCGTTCCTCAAGCCTTTCGAGCAGGAAGGCCATTGAGAGGTGAAGAGCATTGACCACGATCTTCATCTCGTCCGTTTCGATCGTAGCTCCGGTATCTTTGCTGATGTCCATTGTGCTGTCTCCAATTGCTGGAAGACCAATGAAGGCAGGGGCCGATCTGTTCCCCCATCACCTTGTGACTGTGGCAAACAAAAAGGCCGGTGTCTCCACCGGCCTTTTCAAATTCATCGGCGAACGCTTAGCGCTTCTTGCCGAACAGGCCCCAAAGGCCGGTCACGGTCAGTGCCGCGAAAGCCATCTTGAGCACGTCCCAGACGATAAAGGGCTGAACGGCCTTAGCGAAGGCCGAAGCGATCACATTGGTCTGGTCGACCCAGGCAGCCTGGCCGGCCATGGCGACGAGCCAGGCGAAGCCGAACGCATAGAGCACGGCAGAGCCAGCCAGCATGGCGCCGAACAGCGCGAAGGGGCGGCCCGAAGCGCCACGATCAGCGGCGAAGCCGACAATGGCGGCCTGAGCGAGGAAGCCGAGGAGGAAGCCGCCGGAAGGGCCGACGAGATAGGCAATGCTGCCGCCGGTGGCGAAGACAGGCATACCAAACGCACCCTGCGCCAGATAGAGCGCAACAGTCGCCACAGCGATGCGCATGCCAAAGGCAGCGGCAAGAGCGGCGATGGCGAAGCTCTGCAGCGTCACCGGAATCGGCCAGACCGGCACATTGATTTTTGCTGCAGCAGTGATGAGCAGTGTGCCCAGCACAACGATAGCGCCATTGGTCACCAGCTTGGCGACATTGCTCTTGGGCTGGAATGCGCCGAGCAGCGTATTCGGCGTGGTCAAAGTGACGGCCATTTCGTACCTTCCATGCTTGAAGTGAATGCCTGCTCCATTTGGTCGCAGGATCATTCCGTCCCTCGCTTCTTACTTTTTCGCACGTCTGCACGCAATGGCAAGCACTACCCAAGCCGTCCAGTTCGACACAGACTTTCGTCCTCTACACGGCCAGGCCGTGCAGCAGGCCTCAGGCATTGTGCGTGTCACCGCCCCAAACGCCTCCCCCTATACGTATACCGGCACAAACAGCTTTTTGCTGGGGCATGAGCGGCTGGCGCTGGTCGATCCCGGCCCGGAAGACGAGCGTCACAGCGCGGCGCTGCTGTCCGCAATCGACGGTCGACCCGTCACCTCTATCCTGCTGACGCATACCCATAAGGACCACAGTGCATCGGCGCGGAAATGGTCTCAACGTCTTGGCGCACCGCTCTGGTTCGGCGGGCAGCACCGGCTCTCGCGTCCGCTCAGGCGATTCGAGATCAATCCAATCAAAAAGTCATGCGACTGGCACCTGCTCCCTGACCGCATTCTTGCCGACGGCGAGATCATAGAGGCGGGCGATCTGTCCGTGAGTGCCCACACTACGCCGGGCCATTGCGCCAATCACCTCGCCTTCGGCATTGTCGGGACAGACATTCTGCTTTCTGGCGATCACGTCATGGGGTGGAATTCGACGCTTGTTTCAGTGCCGGACGGGTCGATGGCCGACTATTTTGCCTCGCTCGACAAGGTGATTGCCCTGCCCTTCTTGCAGTATCTACCGGCCCATGGCGGACCTATCGCCGATGGGCGCGCGCATGCCACAGCGCTCAAGGCGCATCGGCAGATGCGCAATGAGCAGGTGATTGCAGCGGTCCGAGGTGGAGCGCGGACGCTTGGACAGGTAGTGGACACCATCTACCCAAGCCAACCGGCGCGGGTGCGGCTTGCAGCGCGCATGACCATCAATGCGCATGTCGAATATCTGGAAGCGCTTGGTAAGCTGGCGGTGCGACATAGGCTTTTGGGCCCGCGCCTCTCCCTGCCCGGCTGACGCCGATTAGTTCCGCTGGAAACCAACCCCGCCTTCGCGGCCCGTCTGCCCGCGATGGCGCAGCATATGATCGGCCAGAACCAGCGCCATCATGGCCTCGCCAACCGGCACGGCGCGAATGCCGACGCAGGGGTCGTGACGACCTTTGGTGATGATGTCCGTGTCCTCGTTTGAAGAGGTCACCGTCTGGCGCGGCGTGAGAATTGAGGAGGTCGGCTTAACCGCAAAACGACATACGATGGGATCGCCATTGCTGACGCCGCCCAGAATGCCGCCGGCATGATTGGAGAGGAAATAGGGCCTATCCGCCCCTGCCCGCATTTGGTCGGCATTTTCAACGCCGGTCAGGCTCGCCGCATCGAAACCGTCGCCGATTTCCACCGCCTTGACCGCATTGATGCTCATCATGGCCGAAGCCAGATCCGCGCTGAGTTTGCCATAGATCGGCGCCCCCCAGCCCGGCGGAACGCCTTCAGCCACCACTTCAATGACAGCACCAGCCGAATTGCCATCCTTGCGCAACCCATCAAGGTAATCGGCCCATAGCGCCGCCGCCTGCGCATCCGCGCAGAAGAAAGGGTTTTCGCCCACCTGATCCCAGTCAAAATTGGCGTAGTCGATCTTGTGCGGGCCCATCTGCACGAGGCTGGCCCGAATGGTGATGCCCGAGAGCACCTGCCGCGCCACTGCACCCGCAGCCACACGCGCGGCCGTTTCGCGCGCCGAAGTGCGCCCGCCGCCGCGATAGTCGCGGATGCCGTATTTCTGGTCATAGGTGTAGTCGGCGTGTCCGGGACGGTATTTGTCGCGAATATCGCCATAATCCTTGGAGCGCTGATCGGTGTTTTCGATCATCAGCGAAATCGGCGTTCCGGTAGTCCGGGGCCCATCGGTGCGCTCGTCCTCGAACACGCCTGAGAGGATTTTCACCTCGTCAGCTTCACGCCGCTGCGTGGTGAATTTGGACTGACCGGGCTTGCGGCGATCGAGATCGCGCTGGATCATCTCCGGCGTCAGCGCAATGCCCGGCGGGCACCCATCCACCACGACGCCAAGCGCCGGCCCGTGGCTTTCGCCCCAGGTGGTGAAACGGAAAAAATGGCCGAACGTGTTGAAAGACATGGATGCTCGCCTCGTATTGGCGCCTTCATAAAGCCTTTTGCGGCGTGAGGGAAATCGCTTTCGTCAGGCCGCACTAACAGCCGAGATAGTCGACAGGCTGGTCATAGACATAGGCGGAAACGGACATATAGCTATCGGCCAGAACAAAGCTCCTGTCCTCGCCAAGTCGCCACACCGTTTGAAACTCGTCGTTACATGCAGGGATTGGCGGGCCGAGCACTGCCTCGGCGGCAGAAGCGAACTTGTCCCGCGCGAACATGTCGGCGTCTACCTGTGAAGACAGGATCAGGTAAGACAGCCCGTCGCCGGAACAGGTATCCGCCTGCCCCAGCAAAAACACAAAGCCATCGAGCCCGTCCAATACCGGCGCGTCCGGCGCATATGGCGGCATGCTGATATTGAGAGCGCATTCACCGGCGCTGATTTCGTCCAGATCGCCATAGCGGCTCAACCATGAGCGGAATGCCTGTTCGTCGTTGAAAGGCACCGGTTCATCGCGCAGGCGCTCCATAAAGGCCGACAACTGCTCGGGTTGGAGACGGTAGGCGCTATCAGTGGCGCTCGGCACGCAATTGGCATCCACCGGGGCCGAAGCGCGCAGGGTGATCTCGACGTGGTTGGCGTCATAATCGAGTTGCCTCCAGCGTGCCGAGCGCTCTTGGGCAAGCTGCCAGTGCATGTAGCCGCTGATACTGCAGGCGTCATCAGGCGCACCAAACCGCTTGGTCAGCAAGGCTTTGAAATGGTCACGATCCTGCTCAGAGCCGAAGATCACCGAAAACTTGACCTGATGAGGAGAACCATCGTTGATGTCGCGCTGTACTTCGAAAATGCCGGGCAGCTTGCCTTCGGCACTAGTGTAGAGCGCATCCGGCGCGATGTCGGCGAGGGGCCGAAGCTGGGCGGACAATGTCGGGCCATCTGCAAGCAGGCGGTCCACGCCATAAAGCACACCAGCCAGACGCTTTAATCCCGCGCTATCAAGCACACCAAATTCAACGAAATAGTCGTCACTATCGTCCTCGGCCCATGACGGCCCGCCCAGTGCCGACATCGCCGCGGCCAGAGCCAGAGCGGAAAGCCAGCGTCGCGGCGCATATGCCTTTGCGCGTGGCACTAGACGTCGCCTGCCCCAAGCAGTTCCATGCGACCCGGCGTGAAATGCATGATCACATCCTGCGGTGGCGCCCAGTTGATAACCTCGACGATTGGCGCCCGTTCGATCAAAACGCGCAAGGTGCGGGCAATGCCGCCATGTGCAACCACCACCGACGGTCCCTTCAGCACACCGGCAAATTCGGTCAGCCGGGCCTCGACGTCGCGGTAATTTTCCCCGTTTTCAGGGCGAAAATCCCAGTAAGCCTCGTCCCGAGCGCCGGGCGCAATCGCCATGTTGGCAGGCAATTCTTCATGCAGGCTGCCTTCGAGCACACCGAAGCTGATTTCCATCAGTCGCACGTCAAACTGCACTTCCGGGAGATGTTGGGAAAACCCAAGCCGTACCCGTTCCATGGTTTCCCGCGTCCGCCCGAGAGGGGAAGCGTGCCATTCAAAGCTCAGCGGATCGAGTCCGCGCGCCGCGAACAGCGCCGCCAATGTCTTGCCGTTCTGGCTGGCCTGCCCCCTGCCCTTGTCGTTCAGCGGAATGTCCTTGCGGCCCTGATAGCGGCGCTCGGCATTCCAGGGGGTTTCACCGTGCCGGATGAAGTATATTTCCGGCCAGACAAGGGTGGTCATGGCAAATCACGCGGTGCCCCGCGCGTCCTCAAGCTGGAGTCATCGCCCCGCTTGTGGCACATGGACTTGGCGGGCGACAAGGCCGCTGCCCACATATCTGACCAGCTTATCGGATTTGCCATGTCCCTCTCTTCCGCCGAAATCATCTCTGCCCTTTCCGCCTTGGTCGGCAGCGACAATGTGTTGGGTGATGTTGGCCGCATGGGCGCATTCCTGAACGAGCCGCGCAAACGCTTTCATGTTGCTGCAGCAGCCGTCATCACGCCGCCCGATGTTGCCGCCATACAAGCCGTCATGCGCTGGGCGCACGAAAACAGTGTCGCGATCATTCCGCAGGGGGGGAATACCGGACTGGTGGGCGCGCAAGTGCCATTGCGCGGCGACGAGGTCATCCTGAGCCTCGCCAAACTCGACAGGGTCAGGTCCATCGACACAGCCGCAGGCGTCATGACCGCCGAAGCAGGCGTCATTCTCGAAAATGCCCACAAGGCCGCTGAAGAGGCCGGGGCGATGTTTCCACTCTGGCTCGCCTCGCAGGGCTCCGCCCGCATTGGCGGGGTGCTCTCCTCCAATGCAGGCGGCGTCAATGTGCTGGCCTATGGCAATGCGCGCGAGCTGACCATGGGCGTCGAGGCTGTGCTGGCCGATGGGCGGCTCTATCAGGGTCTCAACGCCCTCAAGAAGGATAATACCGGCTATGACCTCAAGGATTTGCTGGTCGGCGCCGAAGGCACGCTTGGCATCATCACTGCTGCTAGCCTCAAGCTCTATCCGCTGCCCGAGGATTATGAGACCGCTCTGGTCAACGTCACCTCACCCGATGCGGCGCTCGATCTGTTCCAGTTGATGCGCCAGCGCGCCGGATCGCGCCTCAACGCCTTTGAACTGATCCCGTGGATTGGCCTCGACATCCAGATGCGCCACGGCATGCTCGACAAAGACCCCACCGCCAGCGCCTCGCCCTGGTATGCACTGATCGAACTTTCCCGCATGGCTGGCACCGAGCCGGGCTCGCTGCAATCAGCGCTCGAAGCCGCCTTCGAAGAAGCGCTGATTTCGGACGCCACCATTGCTGAAAGCCTTGCCGACCGCACCCGTATGTGGGCCTTCCGCGAACAGATGAGCGAGTGCCAATCGCGCGAAGGCGCCTCGATCAAGCACGACGTTTCCGTACCCATCGCCGCCATTCCGGCCCTGATCACCGAAGGCTCCTCCGCCGCCGAAAAGCTGGTCTCCGGCATTCGCCCGGTGCCGTTTGGCCATATGGGCGACGGCAATATTCACTTCAATTTCTCCATGCCGGTCGGCGCTGACCCCAAAGCCTTCATGGCCCAATATGACGACGCCATGCATGAAGTGATCTATGAAGTGGTCCTCAAGCACGGCGGCTCGGTGTCCGCCGAACACGGCATTGGCCAGCTCAAGGTGGACCTGCTCAATCAGGTGAAAGACCCGGTGGCGCTGGAGATGATGCGGGCCATCAAGACCGCGCTCGATCCGAAGGGGATTCTCAATCCGGGTAAGATGCTTAGAGCCGTTCCGTAGGACAAATCGCGCCAGTGGCGTGATTTGAGGTGAGAAGGCCATGAGAGCTATGCTCGAATGGCACGAAGTCTCCGACCCCATGTAACCCGGTCACGCCACTGTGCCTTCTTGCACCCTGCGCGGCATAGCCCCATCTCTGCGCCATGCCGCTCAAAGACATTCAATTTCTCGACGACGCCACGCGTCCCGCCATTCCCGATTTGCCGGGCATTACACCCGCACAAAAGCTGCCCGGTCAGCACTTGCGGATGATTCACGATCACCTGCGCGACAATATGGTGGTGCTTGGCCGTCTGATCGAGCGCGCCGCAGAAGGCAAGGTCAGCGCTGAACAGGTGCAGGCCGAAACTGCCGATCTGGTGATGGTTTCAAACTATCGGCGCTTCGGCACGCTGTGCGGGCAATATTGTCAGTTCGTGCACGGGCACCACTCCATCGAGGATCAGGCGATCTTTCCCTCGATTGCCGAACAGGGCCCCGCCTTCAAGGCCATTGCAGATCGGCTCATGGCCGAGCATGTCGTGGTCCATCAGCTTCTCGAAAAGCTGATCGACGCGCTGATCCGGCTTGCGGATGAACCCGGTCGCGATCATTTCGATGAGGCCGTCACCGTCTTTCGCGCGCTCGAAAAAGTCCTTCTCAGCCATCTCGGCTATGAAGAGGACGCCATCGGCGATGCGCTCGGCTATTTCGACATCATGTAGCGCCTAGAACAAATCCATCTGCCCGCCGGCCGCCTTCTTGACCACGGGCTGGGGCTTTTCTTCCGGTACTTCTTCAATAAGACCGTGATCATCATCGCGTGCGGAATTTACTCGCGTCGACACCGGATGAAATTTCAACACCCCGTCCGGCAATGGCAAGGCCATCTGTGCCGCATCCCGCGCGCGAACCTCACGGACATTGAGCCAGTCATCCTGGCTTTGCTCGTCCATCAGGATCATCGGCATGCGGTGATGGATCACTGAAAGCTGCTCGTTTGTCGGCACAGTGATCGTCGCGACGCTATCAACTTCCTCACCCTCCGGCCCGCTCCATGTCGCATAGAGCCCGGCCAGCGCCATGGGCTGACCATCGGCACGGGTGATGTAATAGGGCCGCTTTTTCTTATCCGCCCCGGTATGCCATTCGTAATAACCACTGGCAGGAACGATGCAGCGGCCATGTTTGAGCGGATCACGAAAGGCGGGCTTCTCCTCCATGCTCTCCGCCCGCGCATTGACCAGCAGCGGAAATTCGCGCGGGTCTTTCACCCAGCCGGGCACCAAGCCCCAGCGCGCAAAATGCCCTTCGCGCCGCCCACCGGCTTCCCATATGGCGACAATGGGCTGGGTGGGGGCAATATTGTAGCGCGGCACCACGGTGACGCTGTTCAACAGTTTGAACAGGTCCTGCATCGCATCAGGCGGGATCATCGAGGCATATCGCCCACACATGGCATGTCTCCTTCACCTGTTGGGGGATAAGCTCTCCGAAGACGAATCGCAAACCAACTCAAGGGCCATGAGTGACCAACCCAACGCCGCCAGTGTCGGCATCGTGCGCCACGGCAAAATCCTCCTCATAAAGCGCGCATTCGCGCCTTACCAGAACCTATGGACTTTCCCCGGCGGACGCATGGACGATAACGAATCCATCGAACAATGCGCCATCCGCGAAGTGCAGGAAGAGCTGGGCCTGACCGTGCGCAATCCACGCCATGTCATCACGCAGGAGCTCGGCCGCGACGGCACCTATCGCCTGGCCGTCTTCACCACCACCGACTATGTCGGCACGGTGCGCCCCAGCAATGAGATTGCCGATTACAAATGGGCCGATCCGGGAATGATCCCGGCTCTGCGCACCACATCCCGGCTCGATGATGTGATCGCGGAGTGCTTTAAGGTTCTTGGCCAAAGCTGGTAGAAGGCAAGCATGAAGCGTCTTGCCCTCATCTTTGTTCTGATCCTGACAAGCCCATCTCTGGCGCTTGATCCGCCCTATCAGCGGCAGATGGAGCGGCTGTCCGAAATCATGGGCAGCCTCTACTATTTACAACCGCTGTGCCGGACGGGTGATATAGATTGGCGGAACGAAATGGCTGACCTGATCGCGCTGGACGAGCCCGACGATGATCGCCGCCAACGGTTGGCTGGCGCTTTCAATGGCGGCTACACCGCCTTTTCGCGCTTTCACAAGCAATGCACGCCTGCATCCCGCGAGGCTCTGACCCGCCTTCTTACCGAGGCGCAAAAGCTGTCCCGCGAAATCCATACGCGGTTTGCTGAATAAGGTGCTAACGCCTCGGTAGAATTGCCTATAGCGCGTTAACCTTTGCATTACTTCTCGCGCGCGGGATGCCGAGCCGCGTGTTATGTCGATCCAATGAGCACGATCAAATCCATCTTTGCGCCTGCATCTGGCAGTGGTCCATTCGACCGGGGCCAGGCCGAACGTCAGCTGGCGCTGGAATATCTGGCTGAAGCCTGGAACGGCGCCGAAGAAGACGGGCTCGAAAGCGCGTCGCTCGCCCATGCCTCGCTCTTTGCGGCTCTGGCCACTTTCGTGCGCCTGCATGGCGATGAAGCCACAGCTGATCTTGTCGCCCAATTGCCCGAGCGCATCCGCAATGGCGAATATAATCTGGAACGCGTCTTGCAATAAGCGTGACAGTGATCGGTCGAAACGCCTTATCTCGATCATAGATTGGTCTTAAACTCCTGCCAATCAGGGAGAATTGACCATGCGCTTTGCCATCGCCTTTGCCACGGCTTTCACGTTGGCCCTGCCTGCCTTCGCGCAGGAAGAGCCCGACGCCTATGTCTGGCCTACGCCACAAATCAGCGACGATATTTCCGCCCTGCCCGTCAATGTCCAGGCGACGCGCGCTGCCCTGATCAATGCGGCCCGCACCGGCGACATCGAAAAGCTCAGGCCAATTATCGAAGAGCAGGAATTCCCGCCCAATGTGAGTTTCGGCGAGTTCGATGATCCGCTCGACTATCTCAAATTCGCTTCGGAAGACGATGACGGTCGCCAGATTCTCGGCCTGCTCGTCGATCTGCTTGACCAGCCCTATGCCTTCTACCCCGATAGCGGCGGCGAAATCACTTACATCTGGCCCTATTTGTCAGAGATTGATCCGAATGCCCTCACTCCCGATCAGCAGGTAGACGCCTATCGCCTGCTCAACACCGCGCAGCTCGAAGAGATGAAAGAATTCGGCGCCTGGTATTACTGGCGCCTTTACATCAAAGAAACCGGAGAGTGGACAGTTTTCGTTGCTGGTGATTGAGGCTGACCAAAGCCAACGACCGATTTAGACCCAATCTCGGGCACTCAACGCATATGACACCACTCCCGAAACTAGCGATAGCACGCTGGCATTCGGGAATATGTTGTGTGTGCTCGGAGCCCGGCGTTACAGGTCGGTCGAAAGGGCAATGTCCATATGAGCGTTATACATCTACTGCGCCTGCTGATCGCGTAGCCGAAGCGCCAAAATATGCCGGGGACGTGCGGCGCCTTGATATCGGCTTCGTACTGAACCGTTTCGTAACGTCACCAAGACGAGGGTCCAAGGCCTACATTGCCTGAAATGTAGGGCCGTCGGCAATTTTATCAATCCGAAACGGCCGGAATGAGGTGCCCTAAAATGGGCACCTCGGTGTCAAATCCAGCGCATTACCTGGAGGCGCGCACCAGTTCGAGAAGACCATCCACTATAGCGGCCTCTGCACAGCCAGGCTTGACGCCAGACGAGAGGACTTCAAACGTGTGATATCCCGAAGCCTCGTCGCTATAGATGTAACCTGCGCTTGATCGCCCATTTGTCAGGCTCGCCAGCGCCGTGGTTTTGTACGGCGTTTCCCGTAGGAAGCGTTGGCCTATATCGCTATAGATCTCGGCCCCAACGCCCGTCAGATAAATATCGCCAATGGCGATCAGGCTGATAGGGATCACGACATCATCACCGTCTTCGTAGGTACCCGGAAGGCCCGCGCGGCCTGAATCGGTGCGGACACGTCCCGGACAGGACACGGTCGTGTTGCCGCCCCTGATGTCGGCCGAGGTTTCCCACCATTCGATATTACGGGCGACGTGCAGCACTTCCTCGGCCAGCATCGTGCCAATGGCCTGATTGACCTTTTTCTGCTGATCCAGCAGGAGCGCCGTACGCGGGTCGTCTCGGTTCAGGCCCTCGCCACCGGGTGGCATGGCATTGCTGATGTCCTCGCCCCGAGCGGCATAATCCTCGATGCGGATTTCCCGCAGGTCAAAAGCCTGCTGGACATAGAGGGGATTCTGATCGCCCGCCGCGCCGCTGGAAAAGAGGGCAATCGTATCAGTGCCGAGATAGTCCTCGATATGCTGGGAGGCAACGCCGGGAAAATCTGCACTGATGAGGTCCTGCATCCCTGCAGTTATCGCATGCATTGCGTAATTGTAATAGACGGCCAGAGGCTCGCCATTCATCGTCTCAAATGACACAACCGCAACGGTCTTGTCGGAGACGCCCTCATAGTTTGGCCCCTCCCACCACCGGTTTGTTTCCTTGTCGATAATGTTGCGGTTGACGTTGAGGTGAGACACGCCAGTGCCAAAACCAATGCGGGCTGGCTGCATATTGTCGATTGCCGCACCGACATTGTCGACGATTGTGTCGACATAGGCATCGGCAAAGCCGCGTGGCACCGAATGGGTATGGGTTGCCGAGATCATCACGGTTTCCGGCGCGATGCCGAATTCGCTCTGCAACCGCTCGGTCACATTCGTCCACAGTGTCGTCGAGACCGAACCGGTATCGAAGTTGATGATCACGGCGCGCTTACCATCATCCTCGACGACGATTGCCCGCGTGAACAATGGATCGAGAATTCCGTAATATGGCAGAGCCAGGCTCTCGACGCTCGGGGTGACTTCGGCTTTGGCTGCGCCGACCAGCAGGCCGGATTGCTCAGTCGCCAAAGCAGGGGCGCAAAGGCCCAGCGCTGCACTCAAGGCCGCAACATAAATACTCGTCTTCATTATATTTCCTCCATATGGGCCCGTTCCTCTACGAACCGCAGATTAATCGATTTAGCTTTTGAATATTCGCTTCTTTCCCCAACCTTTGCATTTGAGTGAAATCGCCGAACCGCGCGTTTACGACCGCGTCTTGTAGTTCCCGACCGTCGGTAATTGGCGCAGGCGTGTCAGCTTGCGCTGGGGGCCAAGCGTTCCCCGGATGCTCCAAACACGTGGACAGCACCCGGCTTTACTGACAAGGACACCTTATCGCCGAGGGCGAAAGCGCTTTGACCAACAAGAACAGCGGTCACCTCGTCGCCACCGTCGAGCCCGACACGAATTACGGTCTCATTTCCAAGCTGCTCGATGAGCTTCACGCGACCATGGAAAGCCCCGTTTTCGGCGATCTCAAAATCGTGTGGGCGAATGCCCACGGTCAGCGTATCTCCGCGTGTTGTGCCGGCTCGCCCTGGCAGGATCAGAGGCGAGGAAAATGCCGCAGCGGAAAGAGAAAGACCGGCCTGCTCCGCACTGTCGACCTTTGCCGAAAGCAGGTTCATCTTCGGCGCGCCGATGAAGCCGGCCACAAAGAGATTGGCAGGCTCATTATAGAGCTCCAGTGGCGAACCGACCTGCTGCACCACGCCGCCATCAAGCACGACGATCTTGTCGGCCAGGGTCATGGCCTCGACCTGATCGTGGGTGACGTAGATCATGGTGGCGTCGAGATCATGGTGCAGGCGGGCCAACTCCATGCGCATGTCGCCGCGCAGGGCCGCGTCGAGGTTGGAGAGCGGTTCGTCGAACAGGAATACATCGGGTTCGCGCACAATGGCACGGCCAATGGCGACACGCTGGCGCTGACCGCCCGAGAGCTGGGCCGGGCGGCGATCGAGCAGATGCTCCATTTGCAGCACCTTGGCGGCGGAGCGGATTTTCTGGTCGCGGATAGCCTTTGGCGTGCCGGCGAGTTTAAGGCCGAAGCCGACATTGTCGTAAACGGTCATATGCGGATAGAGCGCGTAGGACTGGAAGACCATGGCGACACCGCGGTCGCGAGGCTCAACATCGTTGACCACGCGGCCGCCGATTTTGATCTCGCCGTCGGTAATGTCTTCAAGCCCGGCAATCATGCGCAGCAAGGTGGATTTGCCGCAGCCCGACGGGCCAACGAAGACCACGAATTCGCCATGGGCGATATCCAGGTCGACGCCCTTGATCACTGGCACTTCGCCATAGGTCTTGTGAACGGAACGGAGGGTAAGCCCTGCCATGGAAAGTCTCCGGATTAGCCCTTGACCGCGCCCTGCATGAGGGCGGCGACGAACTGGCGCTGGAAGAGAAGGAAGAGAGCGATAGTGGGTGCGAGGATCAGCAATGCCCCGGCGCAAAGCAGCGGAATATCGGTGCCCCACTGGCCCTGGAATGCGCCCAGAGCACCAGCCATGGTGCGCTGCATCGGGTCCTGCACCAAGACGACAGGCAGCAGGAACTGGTTCCAGGTCCACAGGAAGAGCAGGATAGTCAACGACATGATGGCCGGGCGAGCAAGCGGCACCTGCACCAGCCAGAATTCCTTCCAGCGCGTTGCACCATCCAGCTGAGCCGCCTCGCTCAGATCATGCGGCACATTGAGGAAGTGCGCGCGCATCCAGTAAACACCGAAGGGCATATAGAGCCCGATCAGCGGCAGGATGATCGCGAAGCGGGTGTTCAAGAGACCCAGAGCACGGACTTCGTAATAAAGCGGCGTGATGACGGCTTCGAAAGGCAGGGTGAGGCCGAAAACGAAGATCAGATAGAGCCACTTGTATTTGTTGGTGGTGAGCTTCGCCAAGCCATAGCCGGCCATTGTGGCGATGAGCACGGAAATGGGCACAACGCCGAGGACAATCAGCGTGCTGGAGAGCAGCAACTGGTCCATCTTCGCCACTTCAAAAGCGCGGACGAAATTGCCCCATTGCGGATCGGCGGGCCACTGCAATCCATTGGGATAGCTGCCCTGCGGCGCCAGCGCGGCAGAGAACATGGCGATAAAAGGCAGAAGCGTGATGACCATGAGAAGAATGATCAGCCCACGCGCCACCAGCGTCTTGGGAAGGGAGGTCTTCATTTCTTTTCCCGTGCGAACCACTGGATGGGTGCAATGGAAATCAGCACCAGAACCATGAGGACAATGGCAAGCGCCGAGGCGAGCCCGACCTGACGATGGGCGAAGGCCAGACGATAGATTTCAAGCCCCGGCACGGTAGTGGTAATGCCCGGCCCGCCAAGGGTGGAAATATAGACAATGTCAAAGCTCGCCAGCGCCGAAATGACGGTCAGCGTCACGCAGACAGCGATCTCCTGACGCAGACCCGGCAGGGTGATATAGCGGAATTCGTGCCATGGCCGCGCGCCGTCGAGGCGGGCAGCTTCATAAAGGCTGGGATCGATCTTGGTGATGCCGGTGACGAGCAGCATGGTGCAGAGCCCGAGCAGCACCCATGCGCCGATAATACCGACGGCAGGCAAAGCCCAGACGAAATCACCCAGCCAGCCGCGCGCCCAATCGGACATGCCGATGGCGCGCAGGCCCTGATTGACTACGCCGGTCGAAGCGAACATCCAGCTCCAGGCGATACCGGCGGCCACCAGCGGGATCACCTGCGGCAAGAACAATATGGTGCGCGTGGCAGTACCGAACGGTCCCGACATGTGGTCACGAATGACCGAAGCAACCGCAAGGCCGAGCAGCACCGGGATGATGGTGAAATAGCCGACGAGCTGGAAGGCGTTACCGATAATCTGCAACAATTTCGGGTCGGTCAGCACGGTGATGTAATTGGTCAGCCCGTGGAAGCGGGCTTCGCCGATGCCATCCCAGCGCAGGAACGAATAATAGAAGCTCATAGCCAGCGGCACGAGCACGAAAGCAGCGTAAGCGATGGCGGCGGGCGCAATGAAGAGCCACGCCGTCAATCTGGTCTTGCGGCTCCCCCTTGCTGGGGGGAGCCTTTTTTCTGGCCGCTGCGCGGCTTCAGTCGAGGTCATGTTATTCACCATCACTCAGATGACAGGCGCGCAGCGGGCGAAACCTTAGCGGGACAGCTGGGTCTCGTATTCGCGCTGCACGGCTTCGAGCATGCCGGCTGCATTCTGCTGGCCACCGACCATCTTCTGCAATTCCGGGGTCCAGCCAGCGGCGAAGATAGCGCCCGTGGCGTTAGCGATGAAGTCCATCGCGCCGTTATCCTGTGCAAGCGTTGCACCGGCTGCCAGCGAGGCTTCGGTTACCGAGCCGGGCTCGACGGCCGGCATGGGCAGATCGGTCGGGCCGCCTGGGTTGGAGCCACCGACTTCCACGTTGATCTTGCGCGCTTCTTCGTTGCGGGCAACCCAATCGAGGAAGAAGGCCGCACATTCGGCATTGTTGGCATTGGCGCTGATGCCGAAGGTCAGGGGCGAGGACATGGAGGCATGGCGACCGCCTTCTTCCAGGCTCGGCATGATGAAGAAGCCGAACTTGTCCGCGGCATTGGTATCGAGATTGCCCGATTCCCAGTCGCCATTGAACATGAACAGACCCTCACCGCCGATATAGCGGCTCATCATCTGGAAATACTCGATGGCATTGGCGTCGGAGGGGAAATAGCCCGCCTTGACCCAGCCTTCGAGATGTTCAGCAGCCTTGAGGTTGTCCTCGGTATTGATGGTGGCGCCGTCCTTCTGGAAAATCCAGTCATTGATCGGCTCCGGCGCGCCATAGGCACCCATCAGGTTCTGCAGCGGGAAGGCGAAACCGCCCGTTCCCTTGTTCCACTGCATAACCGGCAGAATACCGGCTTCCTTGGCCTTGGCCATGATCGCGTCGAGCTCAGCCAGGGTCTTGGGCGCTTCGGTCATGCCGATCTGTGCCGCCAGCTCCTTGTTATAGAACACGCCGGTCATCGAGTAATTGATGCCCATGCCGTAGAGCGAACCGGTGCCGCGCGGACGGCCACCCTCTTCAACGCGGAGCTGCACGAGCTGACCGGCAGGGAACTGGTCCCAGCCCAAGGCCGTGAAGTCTTCGTCGAGATTACGCAGCAGGTTGTTGGCAACCAGATCGGTGATCGAGGGCACGCGGATCAGGTCCGGAGCATTGGGCTCGGACAGGATGCGCGGTGAGTTCTCCATCATATTGGCGAACTGGTCTTCCTTGATGTCGAAAGTGACATTGGGGAATTGACGGGTAAATTCTTCGGCCAGACGCGTGGGCAGCGGGAAGCCGGTTTCAAAGTAGGAATTGAGCACGACCGGGTCTGTGCCGCAGCTTGGCGCTGCAAGGGCAGTGCCGGCAGTTACGGCCACAGACAGGCTCAGCGCGGCGATACGAATTGCGTGGCGGGATTGATTTCTCAAGACGACCTCCTCCAGGATCAGGTGCAGTGGATATTTCCGTCTGCTAAAAGGATTTAGCGCATGGAGCCAAAAGAGAGTCAATACACTCTTCCGGCTCATATGCAGGTGACTATACCAGCTTACGCAAGGCCTCGATAATCGAGGTTGCGCGCTGGTCTTCCGGGCCCATCATCCAATTGGTGACGAAGCCGAAACCGATCTGGCGCGCGGGATCGGCAAAGCCGACCTGACCGCCTGCGCCATCATGCCCAAAACAGCCATCGCCGATATAGCGCCGCGCTTCGGAATCGAGCTGGAAGCCATAGCCCCAGCGGGAATAAGGCGGCTCGCCGCCAAAAACGGGCTGCCCCTCGCTCTGCGTACGCGTCGCCTCCGCGATCACCGCAGGGTCGAGCAGGTTAATGCCACGAGTAGAGGCAACGGTAGCAGACCAGATCGTTGCCAGAGCCTCCGCGCTCGCGACACCGCCGGCCCCCGGAATCTCCGCCGCGCGGATACGCTGCTTGTTAAAGCCGCCATGCTCGCTGACGAGATCCACAGGAAGGGCATTGCCAAGGGTCATCGCCTTATAGGGCAAGTTCGGCGCAGGCTTCTTGGCCTCTTCGGCCCAAAGCGCCAGCAATGGTTGGCTCACTTCGATATGTGCGGGCTTGTCTGCGAGCTCGTCTGGCAAACCAATCCAGGCATCAACACCCAGCGGCCCGGTGACCAATTCCTTGAAATAGGCCCCCACCGACTTGCCGGTAACGCGGCGGATGATTTCGCCGGCCAGCCAGCCATGCGTCAGCGCGTGATACTGATACCCCGTACCAAGCGGCCAGAGCGGCTCCTGCGCAGCAAGGATTGATGTGACGCTATCCCAATCGACAATATCATCCTCGACCAGATCGGCTCGCGGCGCGGAGAGTCCGGCCTGATGCGCCAGCGCCTGCCCGACCGTTACCTTGTCTTTTCCGGCAACGGCGAATTCCGGCCAGTAGCGAGCGACCGGCGCGTTATAATCGAGCCGCCCCTCCTGCACGAGCCGGGCCGCCAGAATGGAGACCAGACCCTTTGTGCAGGAAAAGACCGTCGAGGGCGTATCCTTGGTCCATGCACGACCGTCACGCGCATCGGCAACACCACCCCAGAGATCGGCCACGCATTGACCATTCACCAGAATATGAAGGCCCGCCCCCATGCGAGGGCGATCGGCAAATGCCCGTTCAAATGCGTCTGCAACCGTTTCGAAGCCGGGCGTCACCGCACCATGAATTGTGACCGACATGCCCTAAGCTCCCAGAACCAGATAATTATCAGCGCCCGTCACCAGCGGCAGCGGATCGCAAATTCCGCCCATAAACTGGCCGTCAGCGGTGACATTGTTGAAAGCCATCAGATGTGCCCTGCCCTGACGGTCCTTCACGATCCGCCCAGCATAAAGGCTTTCATCGACCAGCAGCCGCGCCTTCGTAAAATCCACACTATCCGGCATGGCGCCGACTGGCATGGTCCAGATGCCACCCACCTGCCCTGCCCGCACACCGCACAGCTTTGCCGTATCGCAGCAGAAAATGATGTGGTTCTGCCCGTCGACCTCAATCACCTGAAACACTTCGAGATGGGCAAAACCCGATCCGGTGGCGCTCAGCGGCGCTTCAACGGTCCAGGTCTCGAGATCGGGCGAGGTCGCATGCCCCATGACGCCACGATCAGGCTCAATGCCGTCCTGCCCGCGCGCCGTAATCAGCATGTGCCAGAGCCCATCGCCATCATTGCGGAAGACCCAGGGATCGCGCCATGCTTCTTCGGGCCAGCTCGATCCGCCCAGCACTTCGTAAAGCTCTGGGTCGGCCACGCAGACCGGCCCGCTCTGCTTGGTCCAGCTGAAGAGGTCCGGCGATGTAGCGAGCCCGACTGTTTCGATGTTGGAGAAGGTGTCCGGCGAGAGAAAAAGCGAGCCGGTGTAAAACATGCGCCAGAGGCCGGCATCGTCGCGCACGATCGAGCCCGTCCAGGTTGCGCTGCCATCGAATGCACCAGCCGCGCCCGCGTCAAAAACCTGTCCATGATCGGTCCAGGTCATCAGATCAGCCGATGTCGCATGACCGATCCGGGCATTGCGGTGCCGCAGATCGGGATTTCCGAGCGACTTGGGGGCATGCAGGTAATAGAGATGAAAACGCTCGCCATCATCGGCGAGCCAGAAATCCCAAACCCAGTGATCTGGACGATTGAAAGCCATGGACACTACCTGCTAAAACCATTTAGCAAATGCTATGGGGCGCAAGGATTGTCAAGCGCATGTTGCATGGCTATCCAGTTGAAAACGCATGGCGGAAAAATTCGTCATGGCAGAGAAGGGCATAGGGGCTTGCCAAAGAAGCGCGTTACACTGGCCGATGTTGCCAAGCTTGCCGGGTTGTCGACCGCCGCAGCATCCATGATTCTGACAGGACGTCCGGACACGCGCCTATCTGCCGAGGCCCATGCCAAAGTGCATGAAGCCGCAACGACGCTGGGCTATAGGCCCAATGTGGCCGCGCGCGCGCTGCGCACAGACAAGTCCCGCTCGATCGCGCTGATTTCGGATTATGTCGCCACGACCCGCTTTGCCAGCGGGCTGATCCGCGGTGCGCTGGCGGGAGCCGAAGCCGCCAAACATGTGATGCTGGTTCTGGAAACCGGTGGAGAGCCAGCCCGCGAACTTCAGGCGATAGAAGCTGCATTGGACAGACAGGTGGACGGCATCATTTTTGCCGCCATGCGGTCGCGAGAAATCTTCGTCCCTGATGTCGCCATCAATGTGCCAGTGGTCATGCTCAACAGCACCAGCCCGCGCTTTCCGGTGTCGGTCCTGCCGGACGAGTATCAGGGCGGTCGCACAGCCGTGCGCCTACTTGCAGAGGCGGGACTGACCAGAAATCTGGTCATGCTTGGCCACAATGCCAAGGAAGAAGAGAACCTGTTCCGGTCCGAAACGCTTTCCCGCCGCTTTGCCGGCATCCGCGACGAGATGGCGGAGCGTGGACTAGTCTTCGATCAGGAGCTCGGCTGCTGGGACTGGGAACCGGAGCACGGCTATACCCTCACGCGGCAATTGCTGGGAAATGGCAAGCCGCGCGCCATACTCTGTCTCAATGACCGACTGGCCTTCGGCGCCTATCAAGCGGTTACGGAGGCACAACTCTCCATCCCCGGCGACATCGCCTTTGTGTCATTCGATAATGACGAAGTCGCCTCCTATCTCCGGCCAAACCTCACCACCATCGAATTGCCGCATCTGCAAATGGGCCGCAGAGCCGTGGAAATGCTTCTGGGCAAAACCAAAGCGAGCAGCGAACTGATCACCATGCCCGCGCTCATCCGTGGTTCATTACAGAACAGACCGGCAATTATTTAGCACCAGTTCGTCAGACCCAGATCGTCGACATTACCCTCCACAACAAGGCGCTGAACTACGATCTGCTGTTCAAGGCGGCGTCTTAAACGATGCTGACCTTCACGGCCGTCCCAAAGTAACTGAGACGGCCGCATCGGCATCACAGCCGTCGCATTGTCGCCAATATGTCCAACCACTTGGCTCTGGCTCGAGATACGGGACAGATCGATGCTGGTGCACTTACCTGGTCATAGACGACGACGCTGTTGGAGTTGTGGCGGCCCGCTTCGGATTGTCCAGGTTGAGCAGCAGATAAGCTGATAGGCCGATCACGAGGCCCCAAAACGCTCCCCCGATGCCTAGCATCTGGATATTGGCTGCCGCGGCGAGAAATGTGATGAGCGCGGCCTCGCGTGTCCTTGCGTCCGACAAGGCGCTGGCCAGCGAATTGCCGATGGTGCCAATCAGAGCCAGTCCGGCCAGCGTCGTGATGAAAGTGGCAGGAAAGGCCATGAATACCGCGGCCAATGTCACGCCGAATATTCCGATAATCGTATAGAACAGCCCTGCGGCGATGCCGCCTATCCAACGCTTTGCAGGATCTTCATGGGCTTCAGAGCCAGTCACGATCGCGGCAGTAATCGCGGCGATGTTAAAGGCGTGCGATCCGAAGGGTGCCATCAAAAGTGAGCCCAAGCCGGTCAATGTCACAATGGGATTGGCGCTTGTCTTGTAGCCGTCACTTCGAAGCACCAGCATTCCGGGCATGTATTGCCCGGACAGGGTGATCAGGAACAGGGGCAGAGCGACGCTCAGCAAACTGTTGAGCGAGAATTCAGGAATTGTGAGAATGGGAGTGGCAAACTTCAGCTCCAGTCCGGAAAGATCGACACGGCCCTGGCTGGTGAGGAAAATCAGGCCGAGCACCAGAATGCCGACGACGGCATATCGTGGGGCAAATCGTTTGAGCACGAGATAGGCGCCGACCAGCAGCCCGACCAACAGAGGGTCCAGTGACGCGCCGCCAAAGGCCCCAATCCCGAATTGCAGAAGAATGCCCGCCAGGAGTGCGGATGCAATGCTAAGCGGAATGAGGCGGACCAGCCTGTCGAAATATCCCGAGAGTCCGAGCAGGACAAAAGCAGCGGCTGAGACGATATATGCCCCAATCGCTTCGGCATAGGGCGTCGTCGCCAGAGCTACCACCAGAAAAGCAGCACCGGGTGTCGACCATGCGGTAACGATCGGCTCGCGATAGCGCCAACTCAGCATCAGCCCGGTGATGCCAACGCCGATCGACACCGACCACACCCAGGATGCGGTCTGGCCGGCGCTAAGTCCAGCCACCTGAGCCGCCTGGAACACCAGAATGAAGGTGCCGCCATAATTGACGATGACCGAGATCAGTCCGGCCACGACCGGGTTGAGAATATCGGTGAAGCGGATGGCACGGCTCGGTGTGTTTGTGGTCATGGCGTTCAAATCTGGTAGCTGCAGTTGAACTTGACACCTACGCTACAATTGGACTGTTCTACCCAGCCATTCCCACAGGCCTGAGCAGACCAATGTTCAAACATTCGCAACTGGAATCCGTTAAGGCGGATATTGCTCGGCCCGAACATGCCGCAATGCCGATCCATGGCCGGGTACAGCGCGCCATCAAGGAAATGATTCTCGACGGGGTTCTGACGGCTGGCAAACCTCTGCCGGCCTCAAGGGCGCTGGCAAAGTCACTCGCCATATCCCGTGACACGGTGGAGGCCGCTTACGCGCAACTTCATGCCGAAGGGTTCATCCTGCGCAAGGTTGGGAGTGGCAGCTTTGTCGCCGAAATGCCGGAGTTGACGGGGCAGCGCCGCAAAATGACAAAGCGGGTTTCTCATCCCCATCGAATGCCAGGCCTTGGCCAGCGGGGTCGCTCCGCCATGCAGAGCGGTGGCCTGCACAGCGCCCAGTCACCTATCCCCTTCGCCCAAGGACTGCCAGAGACGCGAACCTTTCCCCTGGCTGTCTGGGAGCGGATGGAACGGCAGGTTTGCAAGGAAATGGGTACCACAATCCTGCAAGCGGGCGACCCACAGGGCGTCTTGCGCCTGCGACAGGCAATCGCCGACCATATCAATCTCGAACGGGGCGCCAAAGCCAATGCAGATCGCGTACTGGTCCTGACCAGCTCTCAACAGGCATTGGCGCTGTGTGCCAACACCTTGTTCGACCCCGGCGACGCAATTTTCATCGAGGATCCGGTCTATCATGGTGCCCGGCAGGCGTTCGATGCATCGGGCCTGCATTGCGTGCCTGTATGTGTGGACGAGGACGGCACCCTTGTGGACCAAATCATCGGTTCCGCCCAAAAGGCCAAGGCTGTCTTCCTGACGCCCTCGCTTCAGTTTCCCACTGGTGCCACGCTGACCCTTGAAAGGCGCCTGGCTCTGGTCGAATGGGCGAGCAGGACTAATGCCTGGATCATCGAGGATGATTACGACAGTGAGTTCCACTACGCGGGTAAGCCCACTGCCTGTGTGCAGGGCCTCGATCCGTACGAGCGCACCATCTATATCGGCACCTTTACCAAATCGCTCTTCCCCGGCCTGAGATTGGCCTATGCGGTTCTGCCAAGCCAGCTTGTCGAACCGATGACTCTTGCCCGTACCCTGTGGGACGGTCACTCAGCCACTATTCCGCAATACACTCTCGCAAAATTCATGGAAAACGGGCATTTCGGGTCTCATATACGAGCAATGCGCAGTCTTTATGCGGCAAGGCTGAATGCACTCGTTCATCTGGTGTCCCACCATCTCGGCGAGCATGTTGAACCGCGCAGGCCGAGCGGTGGGCTTCAGATGCCCTGTATTCTCAAGTCTGGACTGGATGAGGCGGCGGTGCTGGCGGCGGCGCGGATGGAGGGGATCGAACTGATGGGGCTATCGCGCCTGTCGGCATCGGGAAACGGCGAAGCCGGCTTCCTCTTGGGCTTTGCCGCCTACGACCCCGGCGAGATGGAAGTGGCCGTGCTCAAGCTTGCTCGCATCATGGGATCACTTGCCCGCCGCTAGGCGTATGAATGGTCTGCCATATCCGTTGCAAGTGGAAGGAGATTTCCCGGCGCCAGCCCCTAAAATGGGAACGGATCTCGATTGGTGCCGTGGAAATTCGAAGATGACTGATACCAAAAACGGGCTTTCTGAGGCCGATATCCAGCGCTTTGGTCCCGACCCTGCAAAAGCTTTCGCATCAAATCTTCTAGCCGTTCAGGAGCGCATCGCCCGCGCCGCCAACAGGAGCGGCAGATCCATAGACAGCATACGGCTTTTGCCAGTCACCAAGACGGTGCCCGCCCATATCCTTCGCTTCGCTCATGAGGCCGGCATTGTCGATTTTGCGGAAAACAAGGTGCAGGAAGCGCGCGACAAAAGCGCAGCACTCTTCGACCTCGATATAGGCTGGAGTATCATCGGGCACCTGCAAACCAATAAGGTCAAATACCTTGTCAGGCTTGCCAGCGAATTCCATGCCCTTGATAGCGTCAAGCTGGCTATGGAACTGCAGCGCCGCCTTGAGCTCGAGGACAAGACACTCGATGTCTATGTGCAGGTCAATACCTCCCGCGAGGATAGCAAATTCGGTTTATCGCCCGACGAGCTCCTGCCGTTCATCAAAGCACTCCAGGCCTACCCGCGCCTGCGTCCCAAAGGTCTAATGACCCTGGCCATTTTTTCGTCCGACACCGATAAAGTTCGCGAGTGCTTCCGCCTCCTTCGCCGGCTTCGGGACCAGGCAGAACGCATCGACCCGCAGGTAAAGGAACTCTCCATGGGAATGTCGGGAGATTTTCAGGTGGCGATAGAAGAGGCGCCAGCGTCGTTCGCGTAGGTCAAGCCATATTCGGTCGCCGTCCCGGCAGCGACGCCCACTATTGGCCTGGCCTCATCCCGGACAATTATTGAGTTCGCTGTGCTGCAGGACATGGCTGCCCTTCGAGATCGAAAGGGGCTTTCGGGATGCTCCAACGCCGATCATCGGCGTTAGCAGCAGGGCAAGTGCCTCTTCGCACCGACTACTTTCGACAAGGGCATGCCAAAACCCGACATTCCGCAATCCACCCCGAAACCGCCGGTCTGAAACCGACCCCGATTGAGGACATAGTTGCTCTCCATTGGGATGCCCGAAAGCTGCCGTGGGGCAAGCAGGGCCGGAGCGCAACCGAGAAGCTGCGCTCCAACCGACTAATTAAGACGCTGCAATGCAGCAGTCTGAGGGCGAGGCTCGTTTTTCAAACTTGACATACCGAGCGGCAAAATCGAGAGCGGTGCTTTCGTCGGGCACGAAATGGAAGGGAATGCCAAACGCCTTGCTGAGCGCCCATGCCATTGCCTTTATGGGTTTTGGCACATGCTTGTCTTCCTCGATCAAAATGGCTGCAGCGCAGAGCTTGCGCAGCCTTTGTTTGTTGGCTTTGAAAAACTTGGAGCGTGACTTCCGATTCTGAGGTGTGTCGTCGGTGTTTTGTTCCGAGGGCCTTGTCATCATGATTACGAAGCGCTCGTCGCGATCAAGCAGAAGTTCAATCTGAGCTTCGGGCGTCATCTCGGTCGTATTGCGTTCGAGCACTCTTACCAGCGGGTGCTGGCCAAGATCGAGCATCATGGGTGCATGCTCCGAGACACCGACGCAATGTAGCCATCGGGCCGGATGAGCGCTGCATCCATGCCTGCAAAGCAGGAATAAGTGCTCGTGATGGCCGCCGAGATGCGCTCGGTGGCGTCGTGTGCAAGCCAGGCTGGTAAAGAGGCAGCATGGGCGGCCTCGACTTGGAGGTGCACCCACTTTCCACCCGCCAAAAAGTCGTAAAGGAAAGCCCCGGAGCCGTCGGCAAGCCGCATTTCCGCGTTGGGGACACGCCGGCCCTGTCGTGCATCGCCATCCGTCATGTCTGGCAAGGCATTGGGATAGAAAAGGTCGAATCCCGATAGCTCACCCGCAATTTCCCTATTGACCGTTGGATGGGCCAGAAATTGCGATACGATTTCACGCAAGGCCAGACCAGCCTTGTCCAGACGCGATACCAGGGCGACCTGGGCGAGCGTGTTGACGAACAGCCGTTCGCCAACGGGGCGGCGCTCGGATTGGTAGGTGTCCAGCAGGATTGGTGGCGCGTTCCCCTGGATCACGGCCGCCAGCTTCCAGCCCAGGTTCATCGCATCCTGCAAGCCGACGTTAAGACCCTGCCCCCCCATGGGTGCATGGATATGGGCTGCGTCGCCCACGAGAAACAGCCGGCCTTTGGCGTAATGGGTCGCGAGGCGCGTTTCATCGCTAAATCGCGTCAACCAGGAGGCTGATGACAGCTCGAAGTCATGTCCTGCAATTCGGATCAGGGATTGGCGCAGTTCGTCCAGCGTCAACGGTTCGTGACGATGCACATGGGCGCGCCGAGGGTCGAGCCTGATGATGCGATATTGGCCGTTGCCGAGCGGCAATATAGTCAGCCCGCCTTCTTCGCCTTCGGTTGAGAGCATGGGCCTGCCATCGGGCAGAACGAGGTTCGCATCCGCCATCATCACCGATTGGGTGGGGTCCGTTCCCTCAAATGCGATGTCCGCTTTTTTGCGCACGATGCTGCGTGCGCCATCTGCGCCCACAAGGTAGCCCGCTTGAAGTTCGAAGCGCTCCGAGAGCGTGTTGCCGACGATGCTGATGCCATCGGACGTTTCGGTGAAATCATCGATGGTCCAGCCCCGCCTAAACTCGACACCAAGTTCCAACGCCTGTTCGTGGAGAAGGCGTTCAGTCTGCGTCTGGGGAATGAACAGCATATGTGGGTACTGCGCTTCAAAGTCGGAAAAGCCAATTGGCGTGCTCAGACCCGCAAACTGCCAGGCGGTCATTGGCCGGCCTTTGGCCAGAAACCGATCGGCCAGCCCGCGCATGGAAAACATTTCGAGCGTGCGGCCATGGATGGTCAGTGATCGGGACTGCTCGATCGGCTTTGTGCGCTTTTCGATCACGCAAACCGATACGCCTGCCAGTTTCAGTTCGCAGGCGAGCCAAAGCCCGGATGGGCCGCCCCCGCAGATCACGACGTCAAAACTCACAGTCATAGCAACCTCATTTCTAACATTGTTAGAATTATCTAACGCCGTTAGAATGACGCGTCAAGGAGGCGCGAATGAAGTTCGATGCGCAGATCGCCCTAGAGGCGGCGTTGAAATTGCTGGACGAGGTCGGAGTCGAAAAGGTCACGATGCGCGCGCTCGCTACCGCGCTCGGCGTGCAGGCCCCATCGCTTTACTATTACTACCAGTCGCGACAGGCCCTGCTCGACGCCATTGCCGAGACCATCGCCAGGTCAGCCATGGAGGACATCGACCGCCACGCAACTATGGACGAGCTGCCCGAAGCGATGGCGCGAAGCCTGCGCGATGCACTGCTCAAGGTCCGGGATGGCGCACGGGTCTTTTCGGGATCCTATTCGCCGACACCGAGTGTCCTTGGGTTCTCCGACCGGCTGATCGCCGCGCTCGTCGCGCAGGGGCGTGACATTGAGAGCGCAGTCCATACTGCATTCAACATCGTCTATTATGTTGTTGGCCTCGCCATCGAAGAGCAGGCATTTCTTCAGAAATGGGGCGGTGTCGAGCGTGCGGGCGACAGGGAAACGGCAAGGTCCAATCTCGAAAGCCAGATTACCGACGTCTATCCTGCGCTTAAAAATGCGCTGCCAAAGATCATGGCGGCCGATTTCGACACGAGACTGACGCAGGGCCTCCAAGGCCTACTTAATGTGAAGACAAAATAGCCTGGAAAATGCAGAGACGCAGTCCGCTTTAGGAAGAATAGCACCATAAAGCCGCCAGTCCGCTCCCCACCCCCATCTCGCCCCTAGGCCAGCGCCTCAAGGAAACGCATCGGCTGACCCTTGTTTGGCGTCACCAGTTCGCCCTGCCACATGACCTTGCTGCCGCGAACCACCGTGCCAACCGGCCAGCCGGTCACGGTTACGCCATCATAGGGCGTCCAGCCTGCGCGGCTTCTGATCCAGTCATTGGTGATGGTTTGCTGCCGCTTCATGTCAACGATGGTCAGGTCTGCGTCATAGCCCACCGCGATACGGCCTTTATTGGCGATCCCGAACAGACGATTTGGCCCGTGGCTGGTCATATCGACGAAGCGTTGCAGGCTGAGTTTGCCCGCATTCACATGATCGAGCATGGTCGGCACCAGCGTCTGAACACCGGTCATGCCGGAATGGCTTGCGGGGTAAGGGTGATCCTTTTCCTCGCGCGTATGCGGCGCATGGTCGGATCCGAGAATATCGGCGACGCCATTGGCGACACCCTTCCAGATGCCGGTGCGATGATCCTTGTCGCGCACGGGCGGGTTCATCTGCGCATAGGTGCCGAGGCGAGCATAGGCGGTTTCATCCAGCGTTAGGTGATGCGGGGTCACTTCGACGCTCGCCACGTCCTTATGGTCGGCGAGATAGACGATTTCTTCCTTGGTCGAGATATGGAGCACATGGATGCGCTTGCCGGTCTTGCGGGCAAGGTTCACCAGTCGCGTCGTGCAGCTCATCGCCACTTCGGGCGAGCGCCAAACTGGGTGGCTCGATGGGTCGCCCTCGACGCGAAGATGCTTGCGCTCTTCGAGCATATATTCGTCTTCCGAGTGGAAGGCGGCGCGGCGGGAAATCGCGCGCAGAATAGCTTCAACCCCGGCATCGTCCTGCACCAGAAGCGAGCCGGTGGACGAGCCCATGAAAACCTTGATACCCGCGCAGCCGGGCAGCTTTTCGAGCATGGCCAATTCGCCGACATTTTCGTGCGTTCCGCCAATATAGAAGGCGAAATCGCAATGCATACGATTGGTGCCCGCCGCGATCTTGGCCTCGAAGGTCTCGCGCGTGGTGGTCAGCGGGTTGGTATTGGGCATTTCAAAAACACCCGTCACCCCGCCCATGACTGCGCCGAGCGAGCCGCTTTCGAGGTCTTCCTTATGGGTCAGGCCGGGCTCGCGGAAATGCACCTGCGTATCGATGACCCCAGGCAGGATATGCAGCCCCTTGCAATCGACGACTTCAGTGGCGCTGCCCTCGACAGCCCCGAGCGCAGCAATGCGGCCATCTTTGACCGCAATATCGGCCAGCCCTTCCCCGTCGTGATTGACCAGCGTGGCGTTCTTGAAAATCACGTCGTACTGGGCCATGTCTTTTGTCCTGCTACTGGTCGTCTCTGGTCGGTTTAGCATGGGTGTCCAACGAGGCAAGCCACCATGACAATCCATTTGCGCGCTGATCGTGTGCTTTTCCGTTTCTCTGGCCCGGATGCGCATAAGCTCGTCAACGATGTGGTCACCGGCCATGTGCCCGACAAGGCTGGTGAGGCCGCGGCGTGGGCCCTGCTCTCTCCGCAGGGCAAAATTCTGGCCGAGGGCCTTGCCGTGTGGCAGGACGACGCGCTCTGGCTCGACACCCACATTTCGGTGGCAGACGATTTCTTCAAGCGGATGCGCATGTATAAGCTGCGCGCCAAGGCCGAGATCGAGGATTTGCGCGAAACTTACCGCGTCGGCTTTTCGACCACGGAAGTTCCCGGCGCAGCCCGCGACCGGCTCGGGCCGGTGCAAATGGGCTGGCAGGTCGTCGCACCCGTCGTGGACACTGAGAATTGGGATCAGGACGACCGCCCCTATCACGCCATCCGCATCGCCAATGGCATCCTGCATCAGGGCAATGATTTTCCGGCCAACGACACCTTCGCCCATGACATTGGCTTCGACATTCTCGAAGGCGTGGACTTCGTCAAAGGCTGCTATGTGGGTCAGGAAGTCGTCTCGCGCATGAAGCATCGCGGCACGGCCCGGCGTCGCCCGGTTATCGTCTCGGGTGTTGAGGCGGAAACCGGTAGCGCCGTGGTCGCCAATGGGCGTGACGCGGGGACCATTGGGCAAGTGGTCGATGGCAAGGCCGTCGCCATAGTGCGACTGGACCGGATAACCGATGTGGATGCGGTCACCATCGATGGGAAGCCGGTTCAACTCCGGTTGCCAGGCTGGGCAAACTATCAGTCCGGAGACACTACGAGCGCATAAGCCCCCACCCGGCCTCCCCCTGAAGGAGGGGGAGGAGAAGAAAGTGAAGCGCGCTCGATAAGTCCCTCCCCCTATCAGGGGGAGGTTAGGTGGGGGTTTGCCCTCGTATTCACCCCGCATTCTCGAATCGGGCTCATCTGCTAAACTCAACGCTCACAGTCTGCTAACCAGATCGTTCCTGATGTCACGCCAAAGCTCTCGTGCCTGGCAGCGTATGCTGTCAGGTCGCCGTCTCGATATTCTCGACCCCTCCCCCGTCGATGTGGAGCTGTCCGACATCGCCCACGGCTTGGCCCGGGTGGCTCGCTGGAACGGTCAAACCATTGGCGATTATCCCTTTTCCGTGGCGCAGCATTCGGTTCTGGTGTTCGAGCTGTTCCGCGCCGCCAGCCCTGAAGCGACGCCGCAAGCGCAGATGCAGGCTCTGCTGCACGATGCGCCCGAATATGTGATGGGCGACATCATCTCGCCCTTCAAAGCGGCCATGGGCGGCAATTACAAAAACGTCGAAAACCGTTTGTTGTCAGCGATTTACCTGCGCTTCTCCCTGCCCGCCACCATGCCTGCCGCCGTCGGCAAACTGGTCAAAAAAGCCGATCAGGAGGCTGCATATTTCGAAGCCACCCATCTCGCCGGCTTCGAATCCGAGGAAGCCCGCAAACTGTTCGGCGAGCCGGGACCATCAGCCTTCGATATGGATGAGTTCGACCGACTGATCCGCCCATGGCCGACACATCAGGCTCATTCGAAATTTATCGAGACATTCGAGGCTGTTAGCGCGCTTCTGTAGCTGATCGGCGCGGTTGAAGTTAACCATAACTTAACTTAATCGTCGCTGTCCTGCAGCCTCATGGTTACTGATCCGTTAAGGCATATGTGCCGAAATGAAACAGATCAGGTAGAAGCCATGAACCTGCCGACCCGTCATATGCTCCTGGGCATGACATTGGGCGCGATTTGCGCCAGCGCTCTTGCGGCAATCGGGCCGGGATATGTGGTGGAGGCCTTCGCCGACGAGATGCCAGCCGGGTTCGACGCCGACAAGCTGGTGAAGTTCGGAGACCGGGAATACGAGGTTTCCTACGCCGATTGGGTCTACACTGACCCGCTTTCCACCGCCATGGTCAAGAAGATCGAGGGCGGAAAGGTGAGCTATGTCAGTATCACCACGACAGCCACCGGCACCTATTCAACCGATGGCCTGACGTCGCGGCACGTCCTTTACCCCGGCATAGACGTTACACCCGCAGAGCAACAGAACAACTGGTTCGCCTACTGGTCCGATGGACAATGGCAGAGTTTTGCCAGCCGCGTTGGCAATTCCTTCATTGCTATAAATCGTTAGCCGAACAGCCAGCCTTTTTTAAACTTGTAGAAGACGTGCAGGCCGATCTGGGTCACCTTGTCCATGCGCGGAGCCCAGGCTGGGCGCACATAGGTGGCGTGGTAGTGGGTCGCGTCGCCCACTTCGGTCAGGTAAAGCTCGCCGCTCGTGACCTTAGTGGCAATGTCCTCGGCCTGCGCCCAAGGCTCGCGCTCATTGACCACATCGGGAATGCCGTCGCAGGCAAATGAGAACTGGCAGGCATTCTTGCGGTGCTGGTTCTGGAACACTACGCCGCAGATCGTGTCGGGATAGCGATGATCCTTGGTGCGGTTCATAACCACCTGCGCCACAGCCACCTGCCCGCGATAGGCTTCGCCCCGCGCTTCAAAATAGATCGCCGTAGCAAGGCACCATTTTTCGCGGTCGGAAACCTGGGTCGCTTGCGAATCCTGAACGGTGACAGGTGTGTCGGCACGGGCATAGGCCAATTGCTCGGGCATAATCTCCGGCATGGTCACGCCAAGCGTTTCGCGACTGCCTGGCGCGATGCCGGCAATAGCATCGAGCGCTGCTGCGGCATTGGGATGGAGCGACGCCACCGACATGCGCGGTCCGGCCTCTGCGGACTCTCCGGCATCAGCCAAACTCGACTGGCCGAAAGCTGCGGGATCATTCGGAGAGCGTAGCGCAGCAATCTGGGTTCGCGCTTCTTCAAAGCTCATGGCGATGGCCATGGCGTCAGCAACGGGCCGCACGCGGCTGGTCTTCTCAGCGCGGTTCGGACCATCAAAAACCGCCGAAGCGAAAAGGTTGTCGAATGAGCCGGTGATGACCGGATCGACACCCGAAACAGTGAGGCTGGCGAGAGAAAATTGCGGCGCAGGCTTGCCCGGCAGACCATAATCGCCCAGAGGGCCGGAACCGGGGCCAAACGCGCCATTGGCGAGGCCGATATAGGCAAGGGATGCGACGACTCCCGTTGTCACCAGACGGACAACGGCAGATCCCCGGCTAACCGCTCTGGCCCGGTGCGGACGCACCTGGGGCCGGTGGGAAAGGGCCATATACGCTACTCAACGCTACGCTACACAACAAACGCTCGGCAAATGTGACGCTTCAATGCCGACGGTTCTGATCATGTCTTATTAGGGTTAGCGGGGAGTAAATGCGTTTGCAGGCCGCGAAAAGGCGGTGACGTGGCGAGGGTGGGGCAAAGGGTTTTGGCTGGCCGCCGTTAGAGCGGCACCAATGCCAAAAGCCCCGGCTTGCGGGCATTTTAGGCCCGTAGACCGGGGGAATGACAATCTCGTTATAAGGTAAATCGCCTACGAACAGGCCGCCACGACAGGCGCTACATCCTGCGCAAAACTATCCACACGGAACCGCACGGAGAGCGTTCGCGCACTGGTGGGCGTCACCCGCACCGTCAGATTGGTCACGCCTGCCAGATTATCGATAAAGGCCAGCGCGTCGCGTGTACTGTCGATTAAAACGGCATTGTTAGCGGCGTTGACCGGCAGGGTGGAACTGCGCCGTGTCAGATCATATTGCAGGGTCATGCCGACATCATTGCCCAGCGAGGAGAGCGTATTGCCGGCAAAGCCAAAGCCCACCTGCAAGCCATTGGCTTCACAGGATACGGTGATGGTCGCCGGAGCGCGGCCGCTGGGGCGGGCCGGGATCAATTGTTCGGACTCGAACACTACGGACTGTACATCTGAAGGATCGGCAGTGCCTTGGAAAAGATCGTCGTAACAAACCAGCCGTGACGCATCATCGTCGATAGCAGCGCACTGTGCGCCTGATTGGGCGATAGCGGGGCTCGAAATGACAAGCATGGCTGGCATGGCCAAAACGGCAATAAATCTCTTCACGAACGCAATGCCCCTTCCCGATATGGCCACGTACCGGCCTCGCCCATTTATATGGGTATTGATTTCATCATTTTAAGCCGAAGCCTGCGCCAAGGTCAGCCGGGCAACAGGTACACGATAGGGTGAGCATGACACGTAATCGATGCCAAGCCCGGCGAAAAAGCCCAGCGACACCGGATCTCCAGCATGTTCCCCGCAAATGCCGATCTTGAGCTTGGGATTAGCAGCCCTGCCCCGCGCAATCGCAATTTCAATCATTTCACCCACACCCTTTTCGTCGATATTGACGAAAGGGTCGCGCTCATAAACGCCCTTGCGCTGATAGGCCGCGAGAAAGGTTGGCGCGTCGTCGCGCGAAATGCCGAATGTCGTCTGCGTCAGATCATTGGTGCCGAAGGAGATGAAATCCACCATAGAGGCAATGTCCCCGGCGCGCAGGCAGGCGCGCGGCAACTCGATCATTGTGCCGAAGGAAAAGCGCACACGGTCCGAACGCATCAGCCCTGAATTTTCAAGGATGGCATAGGCCCGCTCGCGGACCCAGGCCACTTCGGTGGCGGTCGATACGAAGGGCACCATGACTTCGACACTCACCGGCTCAGCCTGTGTTTCGCTGGCCGCGCGGGCACCGGCCAAGACAGCCTGCATCTGCATTTGCAGGATTTCTGGATAGGTGATGGCCAGCCGCACGCCGCGATGGCCCAGCATCGGATTGACCTCGGCAATGCGCTCGAGCCGCAGGCGCAAGGCGCGCACGGCGACACCGAGAGAAGCAGCTGTCTCCTCGATTTCTTCATCCGTGCGCGGCAAAAATTCGTGCAGCGGCGGATCGAAGAGGCGTACGTTGACTGGCAGCCCCTTCATCGTCGTGAACAATGTTGAATAATCGCCCGTCTGGTAGTCGACCAGCCCGGCAATAGCTTTTGAGCGCGCATCTTCGTCTTCCGATAGGATCATGCGGCGCAACGCCACCATGCGTTCCGGCGAAAAGAACATGTGCTCCGAACGCGCCAATCCGATGCCTTCGGCGCCAAAGCTCTGTGCAGTCTGCGCCGCCTCTATGCTTTCGGCATTTGTGCGAACCGCAATCTTACGGCTGGCATCGGACCAGTTGAGCAGCTTGCCGATGGCCCCGCCAATCTGAGGCTGGGCCAGAGGCAGTGTGCCGAGATAAACCGCGCCATCATTGCCATCGATGGTCAGCCGATCTCCGGCGCGAAGCTCGCGCTCGCCAATCCAGCAGACCATATCCATAGCGTTTACGGAAAGCGTGCGGACACCCGCAACACAGGGTTTTCCGGTAATACGTGCAATCACACCGGCATGGCTCGACATGCCGCCGCGCGCTGTCAGAATGCCCGTGGCGGCCTTCATGCCTTCAATGTCGGCTGGGCCGGTTTCATTGACCACAAGAATACAATGCTTGCCACGGGCCCGCAGCCGCGCTGCATCTTCTGCGTTGAAAACGATAATTCCGCTGGCGGCACCCGGCGATACGCCCAGACCCAGCGCTATAGGGGAATTGCCTTCCGCAAATTTGAGGCGGGGGTGGAGCACCTGCGCCAGCCTGTTAGGATCAACGCGCGTGACGGCATTGTGCGGCGTCCACACCTTTCGCTCGACGCGATCCACCGCCGCCTCAAGCTCCGCACCCGCGCTGGCTTGAACAGAACGGGCGGAGAGGAAGCGGACGGCACCGCGATGCACCGCAACCAGGCAATTCATGTGCTTGCCCGCCTTGGCATCGAGCAAGGCGATCAGCGCATTTACGTTGTCCGGCAGGCGCGGCAGCGGATTGCCGTTGAGCGGAGCCGGACCCATGGCACCCGTGACAGGGTTGCGGGTAACGAATTGCTCGATGGTGCCTTCAGCAACAGCCTGAACCAGCACGATTTGCCGGGCGCGATCATCTTCCCCTCGCCCGGTCCAGGTACGACCCGAAAAGCCATAGCTTTCAAAAGCCTGCTTGATGGCCCGCGCCAATGGCCGCGCGGGATCAACCGCATCTTCGGGCGCGGCAGGCGCAGCAATGCCGATCTTGGCGGGCATCAGGCCGCCATTGTGGCTCGATGCGGACGTGCGGACGACCAGCATGGGCGGCTTGCCATCCTTGTCCACGAGCTTGAAGAGGCACGCGACCCAGTGGGTGCGCAACCTTATGTCGCGGCGGTTGCGTTCAGCCTGCAATTCATCCCAGGCGGCGCGGGTTATGGCAATGGTGGGGACAGTCGGAAAACCGGCTTCGCCAACGCGATAAATCCAGCGGGCCTTGCCGGCCAACAGCTTAAGCTGGCTGGCGCTCAGGTTCGCCTTCCCCAAGGCCGGGGTAATCGCAAACATTTCCTGCGCCAAACTCACGGCCTATTCCCTTCCTAAGCTCCACACACATATTGCCCATGCCCCGCGCGGCTGCAACAGCACTTGACTTGGGCTGACACTGAAAGCATCTGATCTGGCATGGAAAAAAGGCCGCACCTCGACATTCTGCTCTGCGCACCGCGCGGATTCTGCGCTGGCGTTGATCGCGCGATCCAGATCGTGGAGCTGGCGCTCCAGAAATATGGCGCGCCGGTCTATGTGCGCCACGCCATCGTGCACAACAAATATGTCGTGGAAAGCCTTGAGGCGAAGGGCGCTGTCTTCGTTGAAGAGCTCGAAGAAATCCCCGACACCGAGGCGCCGGTCGTGTTTTCGGCACATGGCGTGCCAAAAAGCGTTCCTGCTGAAGCGCGCACGCGCAACATGTTCTTTCTCGATGCCACCTGCCCGCTCGTCAGCAAGGTGCATGTGGAAGCCTCGCGCCATTTTGAGGAAGGCCACGAAATCGTGCTGATCGGCCACGCCGGTCACCCCGAAGTGATCGGGACAATGGGCCAGTTGCCCGAAGGCGCCGTGACGCTGATCGAAACGGTGGCAGATGCCAATCTGTTCGTCCCGAAGAACCCCGAAACGCTGGCCTTCGTCACCCAGACGACGCTTTCTGTCGACGACACCCGCGAAATCGTTGCTGCCCTGCGTGCGCGCTTTCCCGCCATCAACGGGCCGCACAAGGAAGACATCTGCTACGCCACGACCAATCGGCAGGAATCGATCAAGGCTGTCGCGCCGCGCGTTGATGCCATGATCGTGGTGGGCTCGCCGCATTCATCCAATTCGCAGCGGCTCGTGGAAGTGGCGTTGCGCAGCGGCTGCAAGGTGGCCACGCTTGTCGATCGCGCCAGCGATATCGACTGGTCGCTTTATGGCAATCTGACGTCGCTGGGCGTCAGTGCTGGCGCATCAGCTCCGGAAAGCCTCGTGGAAGAGGTGATCGACGCTTTTGCCGAGCGCTATACGGTCAAGGTCGAGACGGTGACCACGGCAGAAGAAAATATCGCCTTCAACATCCCCAAAGTGCTGCGCAATCTCGAAGTGGCATCGGGGCGTTGAGCGACAAGGTCATTATCCACACCGACGGCGCTTGCTCGGGCAATCCCGGCCCCGGGGGCTGGGGGGCCATCCTGCAATTTGGTCCACATACCAAAGAATTGAAGGGTGGAGAGGCGCTGACCACCAATAACAAGATGGAGCTGACTGCTGCCATCGAAGCGCTGAATGCGCTAACGCGGCCCTGCGCGGTCGAACTGCATACAGACAGCCAATATGTAAAAAATGGCGTGCAGAGCTGGATTCATGGCTGGAAGCGGAATGGCTGGAGGACGGCGGATAAGAAGCCGGTGAAAAATGTCGAACTCTGGCAGGCTCTGGACGAGGCCACCAAACGTCACGACGTGGAATGGCATTGGGTCAAGGGCCATGCCGGACACGATCTCAACGAACGCGCCGACGAGTTGGCGCGCGAAGGCATGGCGCCGTTCAAGGGCAAGAAAGCCATAAGCGGTGAGACGCCGTTTTAGGACCTGGTTGGCGCGCGCAGTTTTATGCCTCCAACACTGCACTGCCCTCGGACTTGATCCGAGGACCATTATCCTAGTGCCGCTGTCTCGTCATCGGGGCTTCCCTACTGGCCCTCGGGTCAGGCCCGAGGGCAGCTCTGCGGCTGGATTAGCATTTGGGCTTAGGCGGTCTTTTTTGGCAGTATCCGCTTCACCATGCGCCATGCCGGCGCGACGATGAAACCGGCAACAGGGATCATCAGTAGCCCGAACGCCAGTCCGAAAATACCGTCAATAAAGGCCGTCATCGCCCAGCCTGCGAAACCGGAAATGGCGGGCAGCGCGTGGGCAGCCCATTCGGCCATCGTCTCGATCCAGTGCTCGGGCGCGGCGAGGCCGAATTCGGCAAGGCCATGCAGGATGATGCCGCCGCCGACCCAGATCATGGCCGCCGTGCCCACAACCGCTAAAGCCCGCATGAAGATGGGCATGGCTCGCACCAGCCAGCGCCCGAATTTTCGCGTCAGATCGAGCCGCCCTTTGCGCGCCAGCAACAGGCCGAAATCATCGGCCTTTACCAGCAGCGCCACTGCGCCATAGACGAGTGCCGTGATGCCCACGCCGACCAGTGCCAGAATGGCAGCGCGGGTCCAGAAATTGTCGACCGTGATCGCCGCCAGCGAAATGGTCATGATTTCGGCGGAGAGAATGAAATCGGTCTGGATCGCCCCGGCGACACGCGCATCTTCTTCCGAGCGGGCATCGACCGGCGGCTCAAGCGCAGCCTCGTGACCTTGGGCCTCATGCGGCATGAGGCCATGAAAGACTTTTTCCGCGCCTTCGTAACAGAGATAGGCACCGCCCAACATCAGCACAGGCGTGATCACCCATGGCGCGACGAGGCTAAGGATCAGAGCCGCCGGTAGCAGGAACAGCAGCTTGTTGCGGACCGAGCCCCAGGCGATCTTGCCAACAATGGGCAATTCCCGGTCAGCAGCGAAGCCATCGACATAGCGTGGCGTCACCGCCGCATCATCGACCACCGCGCCCGCCGCTTTCAACCCGGCCTTGGTCGCCTGCCCGGCAATGTCGTCCAGAGACGCCGCCGCGACCTTAGCCAGAGCGGCGACATCATCGAGTAATGCAAGCAGGCCGACAGACATGACGGCCTCCTTGGCCTTTACCCGGCAATTTTGCCGAAATCGGCAACAAGATGCATCGTATCGCGCAAACGCGCCAGAAGGTTCAGGCGATTTGTGCGGACAGCGGGGTCGGCATCATTGACGAGAACGGCAGTGAAGAACGCATCGACCGGCGCGCGAAGCGTGGCCAGTTCAGCCATTGCGCCCTTGTAGTCGTCCTTGGCCACATGATTGGCAACAGCGGCATGAACGCCATCGACAGCAAAGGCCAGAGCTTCTTCTTCTGACAACTTGAATGCAGCCTGATCGACGGCACCGGCATAGGCCTTTGCGTCTTTCTTTTCCTCGGCGGCGAGAATATTGGCAGCGCGCTTATAGCCCGCAAGCAGGTTCTGCCCGTCTTCGCTTGCCAGCAGCGAGGACAGAGCCTCTGCGCGCTGGGTGATCTGCAAGATATCGTTACTGTCAGCCGAAATCACCGCATCGACCAGATCATGCCGCGCGCCAGCATCACGGAGCGAAACTTTCAGACGATCATGGAAGAATGCCAACAGGTCAGCATCGACTTTGAGCGGGAATTTGAGCCCATTTTCGGTGATGATGCGAATGACACCGAGCGCCGCACGGCGCAGTGCAAACGGGTCACGCGAACCGGTAGGCTTTTCGTCGATGGACCAGAAACCGGAAAGAATATTGAGCTTGTCGGCCAGGGCCACGGCGATGGAAACCGGCTCGGTTGGCACGCGGTCTGAGGGGCCGACCGGCTTATAGTGCATTTCGAGCGCATTGGCGATTTCCGACTTTTCGCCCTGCGCCGTCGCATAATAGCGGCCCATCAGGCCTTGAAGCTCGGGGAACTCACCAACCATGCCGGTGACCAGATCGGCCTTGGCCAGCATGGCAGCGCGCTTGGTGGTTTCGACATCGGCACCGACCTGCGGCGCGATTTCTGCGGCGAGGTTTACCAGCCGCTGCACCATGGTAAACTGGTTGCCCAACTTGGCATGAAACACCATGTCTTCGAGCTTGGGCAGGCCGTGTTCGAGCGGAATGGCCAGATCGCCCTGATAGAAGAAGGCGGCATCGGACAGGCGGGCGCGGATAACGCGCTCATTGCCAGCGACGACTACGGCACCGCCATCGGCGGGAATGGTGTTGGACGTAATGATGAAATTTGGCGCCAGCTTGCCCGAGGCATCGCGCAGACAGAAGCATTTCTGATTGGCGCGGATGGTGGCGATGATGACTTCTTCGGGGAGTTTCAGGAACTCTGGATCGAAGCTGCCAAGCATGACATTGGGCCATTCGACCAGCCCTGCCACTTCTTCGAGCAGGCCTTCATCGTGAATAACGGTGAGGCCCTGAGCGAATGCGAGGTTGTCGGCGTCCGTGCGGATAATGTCCTTGCGACGGTCGATATCGAGCACGACCTTGGCCCGCTCCAGCGCGATCTGGTAGTCCTCAAAACGCTTCACGCGAATGGCGTCCGGCGACAGGAAACGGTGCCCGAATGTGGTCTGACCGGATTCCAGGCCAGCCGCTGCGAATGGGACGACAACAGGCTCGTCGTTTTCTGTGCCGAATGTGGCTGTGATAGCGCGCAGCGGGCGAACCCAGTTAAAGCTACCCGAGCCCCAGCGCATGGACTTGGCCCAGGCGAAATCAGTCATCACCTTGGGCAGGATGGCGGAGAGCAATTCAACTGCATCAGCGCCCGGCTTTTCGATCTGCGCGACGTAGAAATCGCCCTTTTTGGGATCACTCTCCACTTTGGCCTGATCGATGGAGGAGAGGCCAGCAGCGCGGAGGAAGCCATCAATGGCAGGTTGGGGCGCACCGACCTTGGGGCCCTTCTTTTCTTCGCGCGTATCAGGCGAACGTGCGGGCAGGCCCGAAATGGTCAGCGCCAGACGGCGCGGTGTCACGAATGCCTTGGCGCCTTCATAGACCAGACCCGCATCGACCAAAGCGTTGGTAACGGCCTTCTTGAGGTCTTCAGCCGCACGGCGCTGGAAGCGGGCGGGGATTTCCTCGGAGAAGAGTTCGAGCAGAAGTTCGGGCATGGAAAACAACCGGATTTTGAGGCGTGTGCGTGATTAGCGCGGGGGCGCTGGCTTGTCTATGGCTGGCGGCAGGCTCACCAGCCGCCACCACCGCCCCCACCACCCCCGCCGCCAGAGAAGCCGCCGCCACTTGAGCCCGAAGAAGAGGCCTGCACAGGTTGGGCCGCGACCATAGCCGCTGCCATGCCAGATGAGGCCGTGGTGATGGCCTTGGAAAAATTGCTCGCGGAGAAATTGCGACCGCCGGAATAAAAGCCTGGCGTGTAGCCATCCCGCGCATCGCTAACCGCATTGCGTGCCAGCTCGGCCTCGAAATGCTCGGACCATGGTTTTTCCACGCCCAGCGCAATGGCATAGGGCAGAATGCGCTCGAAGCGTTCGACACTCATTGGCGGCTCGCCGGTCATATTGAGCCGGTTCTTCTCTGCCGTGTCCAAATACAGCTTAAAGCCGTCGATCTGGTCCATGATCTTGCGGCCCTGCACAGTCGGTGCGCGCATCAGAATGCCAAAGACAATGCTGATCACCACCAGAGAACCGGCTGCGATAGCGGCATTGTTGATGCTGAGCCCGGTGAAAATGTCTAAGGCGCCACCGGCAAAATTGAAGCCGAAAATCACAACCCAGACGACAACGAAAAGCCGACTAAACCAGCTGCCGGATTTTACCGTGCTGATGACGACCGAACCGATGACGCCAACAAAAACACCGACGAAGACCGCAACGATGAGCCATTCGGGCTCAAGCACGTCGAAGAAAACCATCAAACCAACCATCATTGCCGCCAGCACGAAGCTCAGCACGGCAAAGCCAGTATTGTTGTTGAACCAGACGGAGCGATTTTCCTGTGCGATGGCGGCGGTGAATTCGCCGCGTTTTGTGCCCAGATCCTTGCCATTGGCTTTGTCGAACGCGACCGAGCCCTTGGAAGAGAAGTAGTTGAACAGCACCTGCTCGCCCACGGGAAGCTTTTCATCGGGCTGTTTGCCCGTCGTGGTGACCGACAATTCCTTGCCCGGGTTATCAATTTTGACGAGGCCTTTTACACCCAGATTGAAAATGGCCGCCGTCATGGCGTTCCAGCCGGAATTTCCAAAGCCCCAATTGTGTACGTAGTGGGTCAGCGCCGGAGAAAAGCCTTTGGGCGGATGAAAGAGCGGAATGATCGTGCCCTTTGGCGGGTCGCGGCCCACGCGTAGCCAAGCGGTGAAATTATAGAGCAGCAGGAGCAGTACCGAGCCGACGGCAAGCAGGGTTTCGCGCTGGTCAGACAGGGATTGCAAAAGCGCGTCAGTGCCTTCTGGGTAGGCGACGATGCCCTTCTGGAAGGAAATTGCGAAGCTCATACCTTCGCCAGCTGCCAATTCGCGCTGCGCACGGATTGTGGCGCTGTTATCGGTGTCGCGCGTTATGATCACGGCCTGTTCGGTGGACCCTGCAATGCCGGTATAGCCGACCATATTGCGGATGATTGCTCCTTCCGGCAGCTGGACATGGGCCACGGCGCTCAGAATGGGAAAATCCCAGTAATTGCCGGTGACGTTCCAATATAGCTCGTCGCCACCGTCAGCGCTGGGCCGAACCATGCGCTCCATTGTGTAGCTTATGGTGTAGCGATGCTCGCCGCGGCTCAGCAAAGCGTCGGGATTGCCGATCCAGATGCGCTGAAAATCGCCCATGCGCTCGACGCGGTAAATTTCCGGGGCGCCATCACGCCGCACGGCGGTGACATCTAGCGCGATGCGGATTTTGTTGCCGCTTTCACCCTGCATGGTGACGGGAATATCGCGGTAGATGCCACGCCGGATGTCTACACCTTCGGCATTGACGTCGATGGTTTCAACCACATCGACAGAACCGTCGGTGTTGAGAGTGATATCGCTGGAATAGGTGCGGAATTCCTCCCGCGCGAGCGTGGGGAGAGCCAGGGCGAGGAGGAGAATACTGGCGGCGAGTAGACGGGTGAGCGACTGCATGAGTTTGAATCCAGACGTTCCTCCGGCCTCAATGTCACCCCGGCGCAGGCCGGGGTTCATCCTGAGATCGGGAGATGGATCCCGGCCTGCGCCGGGATGACATCGGTTGGCGCGAGAAGCGCAGTGCCTAAAAAACTAAAACTTCACCTGCGGCACCGCGCGTTCGGCTTCGTTTTCCAGTTCAAAATACTCAGCCTGCTCGAACTTGAATGTGTTCGCCACGATGTTGGATGGGAAGCTCTCGACCTGAATATTGAGGTTGCGCACTGCGCCATTGTAGTAGCGGCGGGCCATCTGGATTTCGTCTTCGGTGGCCTGCAACGCAGCCTGAAATTCAAGGAAGGTCGTATTGGCCTTGAGATCGGGATAGGCTTCGGCAATGGCGAGAAGACGACCCAGCGCGCTGGATAGCTCACCTTCAGCTTTGGCGCGAGCCTCGGGGCCGGATGCGGCAGCGCTGGTGGCCCTGGCCCGGGCATTGATCACCGCGTCGAGTGTTTCGCGCTCATGGGCCATATAGCCTTTTACAGTTTCCATCAGATTGGGGATGAGATCAGTGCGGCGCTTGAGCTGCACATCGATGCCAGACCAGCCTTCGCGCACCATCTGCCGGTTGGACACGAGGCTATTGTAGATGACGATAGCATAGCCGGCGACGCCGACCACAAGAGCAAGGATGACCCATTCCATAGGCAAAGACTCCCAAACATTCCCTAGCAGGCTGCAAACATTGCGTTGGCCGGGAAAGAGGCCGACGAAAACCTCGATTACGGCGAACACTGTCAGGTCAAGCCAGCCAATGCAACGGGTGCCGATTGGCGCGGGCTTGACTTCCGGCGTGTAATCCCTAGCTTTTATGTCATGACAACGCGCCTCTTCCATCGCTGCACCATCCTGCTCGCAGGATAGACGCCCTAGGCACGCTCTCGCCGGAGCCTGTTTAGGGCTCAAGGTCTATCAAACCCGATCCCCGGCGCCCGTCACCCAATTTACAGCTATCGCTTAGCCTGCCGCGCCTTTGCGCGCGCCGGAGCCACAGGAGTTCCAACAATGAACGACATTCGCCGCGACCTCTCGCCCGCCATCGTGCTGGGCAAGGCCGATCATTCAAAACTCAACGAACTGGCCATTGCCGGCCTCGACCGTATGCCCGAGTTGGCCGATCGCCTGCTTGGAGAACTCGACCGCGCCCGCGTCGTCGATGACAAGAAGGTGCCAGAAGATGTCGCACGCATGGGCTCGCGCGTCACCTACCGCACCAATGACGACAAGGAAGTGTCGGTCATTCTGGTCTATCCGGCAGACGCCAATATCGATGAAGGCAAGGTGTCGGTTATGACACCCATCGGCACGGCGCTGATCGGGTTGCGCAAGGGCCAGTCCATCACTTGGCGTGACCGCGCCAATAAGAGGCATATGCTGACAGTGCTGGATGTGGAAGCACCGGTTGAGGCGGAATAGGCAGGGCAGTTTCAGGCTTACACCAGCCGTGACCCTCGACTCACCGGCTGTCACCCTCGGGCTTGACCCGAGGGGACGGTAGCTAAAACCTGTTCAGCAAGTGCAGGCCCCTCGGGTCCGACCCGAGGGTGACGATCTGTACATGAGGAAGCATTGAAGCCAGCCTACTCCGCGCCGCCGCCCGCGGTTTGCAACCATGCCTCGCCGCAGGCCTTGGCCAGTTCGCGGATACGCAGGATATAACTCTGGCGTTCGGTGACGGAAATCACCCCGCGCGCGTCGAGCATGTTGAAATTGTGCGAGGCCTTGATGACCTGCTCATAGGCCGGGATCGCCATAGTCTGCCGATTGCCGTCCGCGCCCTTGGCGAGAATGGCGCGGCATTCCTGTTCCGCGTCCTCGAAATGACGGAACAGAATTTCGGTGTCTGCGGCCTCGAAATTATATTTCGAACTTTCCTGCTCGTTTTGCAGGAACACATCGCCATAGGTGACCTTCTCTTCGCCTTCACGGCCATTGAAGTTGAGGTCATAGACGTTTTCGACGCCTTGCACATACATAGCGAGGCGTTCGAGCCCATAGGTGATCTCACCCGGCACAGGGGAGCATTCAAAGCCCGCGACCTGCTGAAAATAGGTGAACTGGCTGACTTCCATGCCGTCGCACCAGCATTCCCAGCCCAGACCCCATGCGCCCAGGGTCGGGCTTTCCCAGTCGTCTTCCACAAAGCGGATGTCATGCAATGACTGGTCAAGGCCGATGGCGGCCAGCGAGTCGAGATAGAGCTGCTGGATATTGTCCGGCGAGGGCTTCAGGATAACTTGAAACTGGTAATAGTGCTGGAGCCTATTGGGGTTTTCGCCATAGCGGCCATCCTTGGGACGGCGCGAGGGTTGCACATAGGCCGCCTTCCAGGGCTTGGGGCCAAGGGCGCGCAAAGTGGTCGCGGTGTGAAACGTGCCAGCGCCCATCTGCATATCAAATGGCTGGAGCACGACACAGCCCTGCTCAGCCCAGAAATTCTGCAAGGTCAGGATCAGACCCTGAAACGAGTTTCTCGGGTCCATATGGGCGGGGCGAGCGGTCATGGCAAAAGTCCTGCAACAAATTGCATGGTCGCGCTCCCGAACCGCGAAACCGGCTACCACTTTCGCTGGGAACGCTCCAGGGCGGACAAACCTCTAGTTTGCCGGGTCCGAGCGGTCAATGGCACAGACGGCTTCAAGGTTGACAGGCGCGGCAGGGGCCGCCCAGATGTCGCAATGGCAAAGACGGATCAGGATATTCTCTTCCAGCTCGGTTTTCCCACCGCACGCCTTCTCGGCTCTGGTAGCGAAGCGAGGGTCTATGTCCTCCCCGAGGCGCGCGTCTTACGCCTGATGAAGCCCGGCGCAAAGCTGGAGGACGCAGAAGCGCGCGCCCAGCTATTGGCAGAGGTCAGCGCGGGCGGCAGTCACCTCCCCTTCGTCACTCCACATGTCCAAAGCATAGAGCGCATAGACGAGCGCATTGCCGTCATTGAGCCGCTGCTGCCTGGAACACCGGTGTCAGAAGCCCTCACCAAGCAAGCGGGGGAGCAGCGCCGACTGCTTATCTGCAACTATCTCAATGCGACCGAAACAATTGCCGACATTAAGTTGACCGCCGAATATTTCGGCCCGCTCATGGGCGAGACTGCCCTGCGCGCGCCAAGCTGGAACCTCTTTCTGCGCAAGCGGCTCGAACAGAGCCTTCAAAGCTGCCCAGCCGACCTTCGCACCGCGGTCAGCGCCGCAATGACCGTTGAGCTGCCGGAGCCGGAGCGTGCAAGCCTGGTTCATCTGGACTATTTCCCCGCCAATGTGCTGGCGGACCAAACAGCCATTACTGCGGTGCTTGACTTCGGAACCTCGTCCATAATGGGGGATAGACGGATGGAGCCGTGGAGCGCCGTGGCCTATCTCGACCCGGAACTCTCGCCGGCGGCGAACGAGAATGATCGCGCCACGGCGCGCACGGGGCTCGCTGAGCGCGGCTTGCTGACTGACTATCCACGCGCAAAACGCTGGCTTGCCGCCTATTGGTCATTTGCGGCTGACGACGCTTCACTCATGGCGTGGTGTCGGCGCGTATTGGCTTAATCAGCGTCGCGCCGACCCTTTGGCCGATAGGTGCCGTCCTCGTCGCGTTTGAGATCGATCACATCGGGCCGCTGGCGTTCGGCCAGGTCGCGTTGACGGCGGGCGAGGCGGGCCTGTTCGTCGTCCTGCTTGAATTTTTTGGACCAGTCCATCCAGATGCGGCGAATGCCGAAATAGATGAGCAGGCCAAGACCGACGATCAGCAGAATGCGGAGCAGCATGGCGAAAACCTAGAGCCCGAGCCGCGCCCAATGGGCCCGGTCTTCGATGGAATGGGTGACGTCTTCTACCACTGATTGCGCGGAAATTCCCAGCCGGGGCAGCGCAAAGAATGGACGCTTGGGCGCGATGTGCTTTAGCATCACATCCTCGCCATAGCGCTCGCGCAAGGTGCCATGCAAATCGCCGATACCATCGGCGAGGCCCAGTTCGACACCGCGCTGACCGGTCCACCATTCGCCGGTAAACAGAACGTCGTCCTCCGCTTTCAGCCGACCTGTGCGGCCAGCCTTAACATGGGCGATGAACACATCATGGATGTCGAGTTCGAAACGTTTGATACGCTCAACATCTTCGGCCTTTTCGGGAAGGAAGGGATCGAGCGTCGATTTGTTGCGGCCCGCCGTATAAAGGCGCCGCTCGATGCCCAACTTCTCAATGGCATCGACAAAACCGAAGGTGGACATGATGACACCGATGGAGCCGACGATTGAAGACGGATCGACGAAGATTTCGTCGCCCGCCACGGCAATGAAATAGCCACCCGATGCCGCTGCATCCTCGACAAAGACCAGAACCGGCTTGTCGTGCTGCTTGGCCAAATCGCGAATGCGCTTGGAGATCAGGCGGCTTTGCACCGGTGAGCCACCGGGCGAATTGATAACAAGGGCCACGGCAGGGGCGGACTTCATGGCAAAGGCGCGGGCGAGGAGTGGCTCGACGGAGGCGATATTCAGCCGTCCAGGACGCTGTTCGGCAGCAATGACGCCGTGCAGACGCACGACTGGAATAACGGGCGGGCGACGGATGATCCGGCTCAACCAATTGCGTCTTGTCGTGTCGCGCATCTCTACTCCATTGGATTGGCTGAGAATTTAGGCACGAGCAGCGGCAATTACCAGTCCAGCGCCGCTTCTCCCCGGAAGATGGCTTCAAATTCAGGCGCAAAACCATTGCCTTCATGGCCATGCAGATGGCGCGGCGCCATCAAGGTCAGCGGCGCACGTGACCCCTTCTTACCGCGCACAAGAATGCGCGCTGCCGCCAAGCCGGGGCGCGAGGCAAGAGGCAGAATCGTTACCGCACCAAAGCGGGGCGTAATGGCAGCAAGCAGGGCCGCCAATCCCTCGGCAGGATAGATAAAAATGGCTGTGCCACCGGCTTTGCCGCTGCCTGCGGCGCAACGCATCCACAGGTCGAGCGCATCGACGTCCATATGTCGCGCATCGGCCCGGTCGTACTGGGGCGCCAGAGTACCCTGCCCTGCGGCGAAATATGGCGGATTGGCAATGACGCAGTCATAGGCGTTTTCCGCTAACCCTGCGGCGCGGCGCAAAGGACCGGATACTCCAATATCCACGGCGATTACCTGCGCTCGCTCGGCAAGACCATTGTCGGCGACATTAATGCCGGCCAGTTCCAGCGCCAGCACATCCCGTTCGGCTAGCGTGGCTTGCTCGGCTCGCCCCAAAGTCAGCGCAACCAGCCCGGCGGTTCCCACGCCCGCACCAATATCGAGCAGGTTCTTTGTGCCTTCAGGCACGGCAGCGCCCAACAGAACCGAGTCCTGTCCGGCACGAAAACCGTTGCGTGGCTGCGACAGAGTGAGGCTACCGCCTAAAAAGGCATCGCGTGTTGGGGTTTCGTGTTTTACAAGATCGGCTGGCTGGTCTAGGGACATCGGACCCGGATGGCTGGTTTGCTGCGATCTTATATGGCTCGCCGCGACGGTCTCAACCCGATTTGCCCGATTTGGCAACAAGGACGTGATGGCGGTGTCTGTTCTGCCCCAGATTAAAAGAGCACCCGAGATGAACCCGGTCGAGCGCCTGATGGCCGCCACCGCCGATGATATGGCGCGCGTCAATGCGCTGATCCTCAGCCGTGCCGAATCGCATGTCGATATGGTGCCTGAATTGGCCCGTTATCTCATCGACAGTGGTGGCAAACGCCTGCGCCCCATGCTGACGGTCGCGGCTTCGATCCTGTTTGGGCAGGGCAAAGGTCATGCGGTCAATTTCGCCGCTGCCGTCGAATTCATGCACAATGCCACCCTGCTGCACGATGATGTCGTAGACGAAAGCGACATGCGTCGGGGCAAGCCGGCGGCGCGCATGGTCTGGGGCAATAAGGCATCCATTCTGGTGGGCGATTTCCTGCTCGGTCAGGCCTTTATGATGATGGTGGAAACCGGCGACATTGCGGCGCTGGGCGTTCTCTCCGCCGCCTCTGCCGTCATGGCCGAAGGCGAAGTGTTCCAGCTCGCCAAGACGGGCGACCTCGAAACCACCGCGCAGGATTATGCCGACGTCATCCGCGCCAAGACCGCAGTTCTGTTTGAAGCCGCCTGCAAGGTCGGCGCGATGTCCGGCGGGGCCGACAAGGCCGGTTGCGACGCGCTGGCGCTGTATGGGCTCGAACTCGGCAATGCATTCCAGCTTGTCGACGATGCGCTCGATTATGGCGGCGAAGCCGGAACTCTGGGCAAGAATGTTGGCGACGACCTGCGCGAGGGCAAGATGACCCTCCCGGTCATTCTGGCACTGGAAGCCGCAACGGAGAGCGAACGTGCGCTCATCGCTGCTGCCCTCGGCAAGCCGGATGCAAGTGATCTTGAAGTGCATCAAGTCGTGGCAGTCTTCAATCGCTACGACACGCTCAAGCGCACACTGGACAAGGCACGCGACCACGCAAACGCCGCCATCGCGGCTCTTGCCCCGCTGCCCGACAGCGAGATGAAAACCATTCTGTCTGAAGTGGTCGAGCACAGCGTTAGCCGCGCGAGCTAATCGCTACCTCACCACGCCCAGGAGCGGTGCCGCGCTTACCCAATAGTCGGGATGTAATCGCCGCATCTGCGCTGCTGCTTCGTGCGCCTGCCCTTCTGCACCAAAAAGGCCGAACACAGTCGCGCCGGAACCAGACATTCGGGCCAGAACACAACCGGGTGTCTCAGCAAGCTCGTCGATCAATACCCCGATCTCCGGCACCAGCTTTACGGCAGGTGGCTCCAGATCGTTGCGGGTTTCGGCCAGCCAGAGCGCCAGTTGCGCGGGCCGGGTCAAGGGCACGGGTAAGGCGGGCATTGGATAGTTGTCATGGGCGCGCAACCGCCGGAACACGTCGGCTGTGGCAACGCCGATACCGGGATTGACCAGTGTGACGTAAAGCCCGGGAAATTCTGGCAAGGGCGAGAGAATTTCGCCTACGCCTCGAGCAACCAGTGGGCGCGACAGCAGGCAGGCAGGCACGTCTGCCCCCAGCCCTGCCGCAAGATCGGCCAGATCGGCAACGGGCACCGACTCGGGGGCGAGCGCTGCCATGAGCCTCAAGGCCGCAGCCGCATCGGCAGAGCCGCCACCTATGCCTGCCGCCACCGGCAGATTCTTGGTGAGGTGGATGGCCAGCCCCGCTGGCGCCAGATGCGGCCAGCGCGCCCGGAATGCAGCCACTGCACGCAGAACAAGATTGTTCGGCTCGGTCTTGAGCTTACCGCCAAATGGCCCCGAAATGGTGAGGCTATCCGCATCGGCAACATGGGCCTCAAGCTCGTCGGCAATGTCCGCAAAGACAATCAGGCTTTCGAGATCGTGATAGCCGTTTTCGCGCCGCCCGGTAATGTGAAGCGCCAGATTGATCTTGGCGGGCGCCGATTGGGTAACGGAAACGGCCATAGGCGCCTATTCAGTCTCGTTTTCGGGGGTAAGGCCTTCTGCGAGCTTGGCTTCGGCGCGCTCCACAACATTGCCCGTCGTATCCACCGAGCGGGCGATATTCCACTGGAACCGCGCTTCGAGCCTGCGTCCAACCTTCCAATAGGCATCGCCCAGATGGTCGTTGATTTCAGGATCGCTGGGCAGCAGCATCACTGCGCGTTCCAGCGTCTCGACGGCTTCGTCCATGCGGCCTAGCTTGTAGAACGCCCATCCGAGTGAATCGATGATGTAGCCATCATTGGGCTGCGCCTCGACCGCCGTTTCGATCATCTCCAACGCCTCATCGAGATGCATATCCATGTCGATCCAGCTATAGCCGAGATAGTTGAGGACCTGCGGCTGATCTGGATTGAGTTCCAGCGCCCGCTGGAAATCGGCCTCGGCCTTGGGCCATTCCTTTGCCCGCTCATAGGCGATGCCGCGGACATAATAGAAGCGCCAGTCTGCAGGTGATTCACCGCCCGTAATTTCTATAGCGGCTGTATACGCCTCAGCCGATTCGAGATATTTTTCGTCATAACGCAGAAGGTCGCCCAGCACCGAAACGGCATCGAGGTCGTCTGGGCTCACTGCGACGATATTGCGGAGACGACGAATGGCCTCTTCACGGTCGCCCAGCGCATCAAGATTTTGCGCGACGCGGACGACTGCGGTGGCCTTCAGTGCCGATTTGGCGGGAACGGCATCGTAGATCTTGTTGGCCGCTTCATGCTGGCCCGCGCTGTCGAGCAGCTGGCCGAGCGCCAATGCCACCACGTCCGACGACGGATCGAGATAGACGCCGAGCCGCAGGAAGACCAGAGCGAGGTCCAGACTGCCATCGCGCGACAGGGCCACGCCGATACCGTGGAACATTTCAGCAGCGCCCACCTGCACGCTGGTAGTAAACATGCCGGGCCGGCGGCCAGCATCCACGGCTTCGCGCACATTGCGGATCACCGGATGGGTCAGTCCCTGCGCTTCGAAAGCGTCGAGCACATCCTTGGCGGCGTCGAAATCGCCCGAATTGGCCAGCATGCGCGCATAAACTTCGGCCATGCGGGCCACGTAGGGCTCTGCATCATAGGCCCGCTGCATCAGATTGAGCGCCAGGCCGTTATTGCCACCTGCTTCTGCCATGAGCGCACGATGGAAGACCAGGAAATCGCCCAGACCACGACCGCCAACCTGATTCATCAGGGCGTCGGCCTCATCGGCCTTGCCTTCGCCAACCAGTGCCCACCCCCGCAGAATACCAGCCGTAATGCCGGAAAATGAGTCTGCCGAAACCGATTCAAGCTGGCTCTTGACCGCGCCATAGCGACGCTCTTTGAGAGCCTCGGTAGCAACGACGAGAGAAGCCAGTTGATTATTTGGATCAAGCCCAAGCAGATGCCGCGCCGTATTGCCCGCCTTGGCAATCTGACCATCGGCTGCCAGCGCTACGAAAGCCCGCTCCAGCAGGATCGGATTGTCCCAATCAGCCTGCGCCGCATCGTTGAAATACCGCGCGGCCTCGTCGGTCCGCAGTTCGGAGATGGCCTTCTGTCCTGCAAGATAGGCGCCAGACAGGGTGGGGCGGAACAGTTTCATGAAGTCGCGCGCGACCTCCTGCACCTTCATTCCGGCATCAAACTGGGCCACCGAAGGCAAGGCCGTCAGCGCGAGAAAGGCTGCCGCAACAATGGGCAGGGCCCGACGAGTGGAAAACAGGGTCACGAGGCAGACTTCTCCCTAGAGCGCCGGTTCTGAATGCCAGTAGGCCGGGCTGATGCGGTTCGCCGCAGCAAATCGGCGCAAAGATTGGCTAATTTGGGACCGCGCCGCAAGACCAGCCAAAACGAATAGATTTACATACCAGAGTAATTGGGGCCGCTGCCGCCCTCAGGCGGCACCCAGGTTATATTGCCGGCGGGGTCCTTGATGTCGCAGGTTTTGCAATGCACGCAATTGGCGGCGTGGATACGGAACACCGGCGCGCCATCTCCATCTGCCATTTCATAAACGCCCGCCGGGCAGTAAAGCGGCGCCGGCTCGCCGAAAAGCGGCAGATTTTTGCGGACCGGGATTGATGGGTCGGCCAGTTTAAGATGGACCGGCTGGTCTTCATCATGCGCGAGATTTGCAAGATAGACCGATGAAGCACGGTCGAATGTGGTCTTGCCATCGGGCCTGTCATACTGGCGCGGGGTAACGCTGGCGATCGGCTTCAATTTTGCGGCATCGCTGGTTGTCCAACGCAGAGTGCCAAAGGGCGAAAACCGCAGGATAGTTTGGCACCACATGTCGAAACCGCCCAGAAACGCCCCCAGAAGCGTGCCATATCGGGACCACAGCGGCTTCAGATTGCGCACACCGCGCAATTCCTTTTCGATGCCGGTTGCCATAATCCGACCGGCAAAATCCTCGATCAGATCGTGCTGTCGACCTGCGGCAATCGCTGCGCCCACCGCGTCGGCAGCACCGATGCCGGACAGGATGGCATTGTGTATGGCTTTTAGGCGTGGCGCGTTCATGAACCCCGCGGAACAGCCGATCAGCCCGCCGCCGGCGAAGGCCAGTTGGGGAATGGCCTGCAAGCCGCCCGCCGCCAAAGCCCGCGCGCCATAACTGATGCGCGTCGCGCCTTCGAGAAGTGGGGCGACGGAAGGATGGGTCTTAAAGCGCTGGAACTCGCTGAAAGGGGAGAGGGTGGGGTCAGAATAGTCCAAGTGAGTCACATGGCCGATATAGAGCTTGCGGTCCTGTGCGTGATACACAAAGCCACCCCCATCGGTGCCATTGTCGAGCGGAAAGCCAAGATAATGGTCCACCTTGCCGGGCTGGTGTTTTTCGGCCTGGATCTCCCAAACCTCCTTGATCCCCAGGCCATATTTTTGCGGGCTGGACGCGCTATCCAGCGCAAAATCGCCGATGATCTTTTTGCCCAGCGAGCCGCGTGCGCCTTCGGCGATCAGCGTATATTTGGCCTCAAGCGCAACACCCTCTGCAAATCCGGATTTTGGGTTGCCATCTCGGTCTCGTCCCAGATCACCCGTTATGATCCCGCGCACAGGGCCCTCGCCATCGCGCAGCACATCGACGGCGGCGGTCATCGGGAAAATATCGACGCCAAGTTCAGCCGCCTGTTGACCCAGCCAGCGCACCAGATCGCCCAACGAAACGATGACGCCGTTCTTGGTCCGCATCTGCGGGGGGATCATGAAACGGGGAAAGGTAAAATCACCTGTGCGGGTAAGCAAATGATAGCAGTCTGCTAACACATCGGGGCCTACCGGTGCATTCTTGAGCCGCCAGTCAGGAATAAGCGCGTCGAGCCCCACCGGATCCATCACCGCACCCGAAATAATATGGCCGCCGACTTCCGCAGCCTTTTCCACCACAGTCACGGCGATATCAGGATGGCGCTGCTTCAGCCGGATTGCGGCAGCCAGCCCGGACGGGCCGGCGCCAACGATCAGCACGTCTGTGGATAGAACTTCACGATTACCGGCATCTGCCATGTGAAATTGCCTTCGGAGTGTGGGGCGACTTTCCGCCTGTTCCGGGGTGTGACATAACGGGCCCGATGTCTCAAGATCACGCCCACAATAACGCCGAAATGCTCTCGGTGCTCGATTGGTATCGAGCCGCCGGCGTGGATATGGCCGTGGGTGAGGAGCCAGTTGATCGTTTCGCGCAGAAGCCCCCTGCCCCAGCCAATATGCCGCCGCGCGCCGCGGCCCCGCAAGCCGTCCCGGTGCCGCAGCCAACGGGCCCGGTGGGTGGCGACCCCGGCGAAGCGCGCAAGCTCGCCGCATCGGCATCAACGCTTGACGAACTGCAGAAAATCCTCAGCGATTACAACGGTTGCGGCCTTAAATTCCGCGCGACACAACTTGTCTTCGCCGACGGCAATCCGCAGGCAAAAATCATGCTGATCGGGGAAGCGCCGGGCGCTGAAGAGGATCGGCAGGGCAAGCCATTCGTGGGCCGTTCGGGGCAATTGCTCGACCGGATGCTGGCCGCTATCGGGCTGGATCGCACAAAGGTTTATATTGCCAACACAGTGCCCTGGCGTCCGCCCGGCAATCGCACGCCGAGTCCTGAGGAAATGGAATTGTGCCTGCCCTTCCTGAACCGGCAGGTGGAGCTTGTTGCGCCCAAACTCGTCATGACGCTGGGCGGCCCGGCGATGCAGACCGTGTTCAAAACGACGAACGGCATCATCAAGATGCGCGGCAAGTGGCAGGACGTGACCATCGGCAGCCATGAGGTCGCAGCTCTGCCGACGCTGCATCCGGCGTATCTGTTACGCAACCCGCCCGCCAAGCAGCAGGCCTGGCGGGATTTGCTGAGCCTTCGGGCGAAGATTGACGAATTGGGTCTGATCTAGAACGACTTGGTATGTCGGTCGGCCCTCTGCGCCAAGCAGGCGCCTAGAATAGACTCATCTGCTTGCTTTCAAGCTTCGGCGCTTCAAACAGATCAGCGCGCAAAGGCGGTAATTTGACTTCAAGCCCGTAGCGTTCGCGCGCCTTGTCGAAGCGTTGCCGCAATAGCGTCGCATAGGGGCCTTCCCCGTTCATGCGCGTACCAAAGCGCGGGTCGTTATCGCGACCACCGCGCGTGTCGCGCACCAGCGAGAGCACGTGGCGCACCCGGTCGGGAAAGTGGCGCAACAGCCATTCACGGAACACGTCCCGCACCTCGCCGGGCAGGCGCAACAGGATCATCGAAGCGCTGATAGCGCCCTGCGCCTTGCCAGCATCGAGAATGCGTTCGAGCTCCATGTCGTTGATGGCCGGGATCATCGGGGAGGCAAAGATGGCGGTGGGTATGCCCGCTTCAGACAAAAGACGAATGGCCTCAAGTCGCCGTGCCGGTGAGGAGGCGCGGGGCTCCATCCTGCGGCTCAGCTTGTGGTCCATCGAGGTCACGGACATGGCGACTTTGACCAGATTGAGCTTGGCCAATTCCGTGAGAATATCGAGATCGCGGATGATGAGTGCCGATTTGGTGGTGATCATCACCGGATGACGGGTTTCCAGCATGACTTCGAGAATGCCGCGCGTCAGCTTGTGCTTGCGTTCAGCGGGTTGATACGGGTCGGTATTGGTGCCCATGGCGATTGGCTTGGGGCGATAATTTTTCGCCGCCAATTCGGCTCGCAATGCCTCAACGGCATTGGCTTTCACATAGATATCGCGCTCGAAATCAATCCCCGCCGAATGGCCAAGAAATGCATGGCTAGGTCTCGCATAGCAGTAGGAGCAGCCATGCTCACAGCCGCGATACGCGTTTATCGAACGCTCGAAGCCAATATCGGGGCTGTCATTGGTCGTGATGATGGATTTGGCGCGTTCGACATGCTCGACTGTCTCGAACACAGGCATGGGCTCGACATTACCCCAGCCGTCATCGAACGACTCTCGCTGATGCGTTTCAAAGCGCCCGGACTGATTGGATTGTGCGCCGCGTCCGCGCGCACTGACCAATTCGCGCCGCGCCAGATCGGCGTCGCGGCTGCGGCTCAGCATTTCCAATGCCTCAAAGGAAGGGGCCTGATAAAGGGCCATCTCTCGCTCCTGACTGCTACGGGGCGCGGAATCGCCTTGCGCCCGACGCATACAAAATCTAACAGGATAATGAGAACATAACAAGAACATCAAAATTGCATGATGGTCTTGCCTGCTATCCATATCGGCAGGCCAGGCTTGCATTACAAGACTGGACGCCCGAGCAAGTTCGGCGTAGAGAACCGCCCTTCGCCCGGCCCAGTTCAGTCCAGCATTTTGTCACGCGCCTTCGCGCCCATGCGCTTGGGCACGTCCTGCTGACGCGGCCTGTCGCAGATTTTTGGAACGGATGTCGAAAGCCGACGCGCCTCCCCGTCGTGTGGCGACACCAGATCCTTGAGAGGGATAAAGATGACGACCGAAGCCATTGCAGATGCGCTGCCCGAGAGCGCGCCGCATCATCCCGACAACGCCGCCCGCAACAGGCTGGTGATCGGCTTGCTGCTGGTGTCCACCTTCGTGGTCTTCCTCAACGAAACCATCATGAGCGTGGCCATCCCGCACCTGATGAACGATCTGGGCGTCACTGCCAGCGCCGCTCAATGGCTGACCACGGCCTTCCTGCTCACCATGGCCGTCGTCATTCCGGTCACCGGCTTCCTGCTGCAACGGGTCAACACCCGCCCCATCTTCATCATCGCTATGTCGGTGTTCACATTGGGCACGCTGATCTGCGCGCTCTCGCCGGGGCTTGAAATGCTGATCGCGGGCCGCGTCGTGCAAGCCGTCGGCACAGCGATGATGATGCCGCTGCTGATGACCACAGTGATGACACTGGTGCCACCGGACGCGCGCGGCAAGACCATGGGCAATATCTCCATCGTCATGGCCGTGGCCCCCGCCATCGGGCCGACGATTGGGGGCTTCATTCTCGCCCATTTTGACTGGCGTTTCATGTTCTACTTCACCCTGCCCATCGCCATCGGCGCGCTGCTGCTCGGCGCGACGCGCATCCGTAATGTGTCGACCCCACGTTACGCACCGCTGGACGTGCTCTCCGTGATCCTTTCGGCCCTGGCATTTGGCGGGCTGGTCTATGGTCTGTCGAGCCTGGGAGAAGGGGCGGAGCATCCCTCGGCTATTCCGACCTGGGTGCCGATTGTGATTGGTGTGGTTGCCATGGCCATCTTCATCTGGAGGCAGATCAACCTGTCCCGTGAAAACAAGGCGCTGCTTGATCTGCGTACGCTTCAGCACAAAAACTACACCTTTGCTTTGATCACCATGGCCATCGCTATGGTGGCGCTGCTGGGCTCGTCCATCCTGCTGCCGATTTATACGCAGACCGTTTTGGGCCTCGACACCTTGCAGACCGGCATGATCCTGCTGCCAGGCGGGCTGTTGATGGGCCTGATGGGACCAATCGTTGGTCGCCTTTATGACAAGCTCGGGCCGCGTCCGCTGCTGGTGCCCGGCGTAATTTTGGTATCGGCGGTGATGTGGGCGCTGACTTTTGTCAGCCAATACACCCCGGTCTGGGCCGTGGTTGCGGGCCATATGACGCTAAGCTTCGGACTGGCGTTAACATTCACGCCGCTCTTCACCTCCTCCATGGGCTCGGTGCCGATGCCGCTTTATTCCCATGCCAGCGCCATTCTGGGTTCCGTGCAGCAGGTGGCAGGCGCAGCGGGCATTGCGCTTTTTGTTGCCGTAATGAGCCTACGCACAGCCTCCGGCATTGCCGAGGGTCTTGAAGGCGTCGACGCTCTTGCTGCAGGTATTCGCGCCGGTTTCCTCTGCGGCGCCATCATCTCGGTGGCGATGGTCATCGCCTCCCTCTTCGTGCGCAAGCCAGAAGGCGGAGCGCCGGGCATGGGCCACGGGCATTAATCGCAGCATATCAGCTTGATAGGGCGCCGGATCATCCGGCGCCCTTCTCGTTTTCAAAGGCATTTTTAACGATCCGGCTTTAGTGATGGCGATAGCGGGGGCGCCATGGACAGCACCGAAATTTTTGCCCTTATGATCCTGGTTATCCAGGCATCCTTCGGACTCATCTTCATGTTGCTCTACCGTGCAGGCGTTGCGACGGGGAGCCGGTGGGGGCTTGCCTATCTTTTCAATGCTGTCGCTGTCCTCACTTACATGCTGCCCATTGAGACTCGCACGCAGACGCTGTTTGCCGATGCAATGTTCATCGCATCCTTCTACTGCTTCGGCGACGCGCTACTGATCCGTTACGGCAAGCCGCTCATGGTGACGCGTCGGATTGCCTTTGCGTGCTTTGTCATGGGCGTGGACGCATATGTAGTGCTTTTCATGGACAGCCTCAGCGCCAATGTGCTGCTGATCGATGGGGCAATCGCAGTGCTTTTAGCCATGGCCTTGGCCTCCACTTGGCGGCATATGCTCAAGGGTATCGATCTGGCGCTGGGCCTTATGACTGTGACCAGCATTACCAATAATCTTGCCATGGCCCTGGCCTTTGGCCTTATCGTGCCGACCGGCAACGCACTTTCTGAATTCCTCACCTCCGACTACGCATATTTCATGCAGTTCTTTGGCGGAGTCTTCGCCATCTGGTTTGGCATAACGGCGCTCGCCGCGGCGACGCTGGATGCCCTTGCCAGCTACAAGAAAGCTGCGGACCATGATCCGCTCAGTGGCCTCCTCAATCGGCGCGGCTTTGACGCTGCGACAAAGACATGGCTGGGGTCGGGACGCGGTGGTGCCCTGCTCAATGTCGATATCGACCATTTCAAGAAGATCAACGACGATTTCGGCCATGATGCGGGCGATCTTGTGCTTATCGGCATAGCCGACCTGCTGCGCTCGGTGATGCCTGCCAATGCAGTTATCTCGCGCTTTGGTGGAGAGGAATTCGTCATTGTTTTGCCGGGCCTGTCCATGGCCGAGGCCGGCGCTATGGCCCATTCGATCCGTCTAGCCTGCCTGGCACACAATTGGCGCACAGCGGGCGTCAATCGGCCAGTCACGCTGTGCGTGGGTGTCTCAGTCACCGAGGCAAAAGACGAAAGTTGGCGCCAGGCTTTCAACCGTGCCGACGCAGCACTTTATGCCGCCAAGGAAGATGGCCGCAATCAGGTCATGTTCGGCGCAGCCGACGAGTATTATTCCATCAGCCGCAATGCCGCCTGAACCTTCAGGCGAGCACGTCCGCCAGAAAGCGCTGCGCGGCCGCGACGCCTTCGCCTGAAATCGAGTGGCCGAGGCCCGGCAGGATCACGGTGGAAACATTCACACCTGCATTGCCAAGAATTTGTGCGGCTTTCTCGGATTCACTGGCGGGCATCATCGTGTCGTCTGCACCATGAACCAGTAGCAGGCGGGTCTGGCTGTTCGGCGTCAGCGGCTCGGGCGAAGCCAGTCGCCCCGAAAAGGCAACGATGCCAGCAACCGGCCAGCGCCCGGAAACCAAAGCGTCGAGCGCCATGATCGAGCCTTGCGAGAAGCCGACAAAGGCCACCCGGTCGAGCCGCGCATTGAAACCAGCGCGCGAGATGGTTTCGGCAATCAGGCTATCAAAAGCCGGTCGTGCGGCCAGCACGCGGTCGGGCCGGTTCTCCTCGGTGACGCCGATGATGGAAAACCATTGATGCCCAGTATTGAAGCGGCCCGGAGCATCGGGCGCAGCAAAGCGTGTATTGGGCAGGCCGGGAGCCAGAACAGGCTCAAGTCCACCAATATCAGCGCCGGAACTGCCCACGCCATGAAGCAATATGACAAGGCTTTCGCTCATTCTGCGACCTCGTAAAGGCCCGGAATGTGGGGCCCCTTGGGTACGATCCCGTTGGGATTAAGCGACTTGATGGAATAATAGCCGCGCTTGATATGGTCGATGTTCACCGTTTCGCGCACACCGGGAATGTCGAGCACCCGCAGCATGTAGGCCTGCAGGTTCCGATAGTCGGCAATGCGGCGCAGATTGGTTTTGAACAGGCCGTGATAGGCAGCGTCAAACCGCACCAGCGTGACGAAGGCGCGGATGTCGGTCTCGGTCAATTGCTCTCCGAGCAGGAAAGATTTGCCCTCCAGCCGGTCTTCGAGCGTATCCAGCGCCTCAAACACATCCTTGAACGCCTCATCATAAGCGACCTGTGTGGTGGCAAACCCGGCGCGATAAACCCCGTTGTTGAGACGCGGATAGATATAGTCATTGAGCGCGTCGATCTCGCTGTGCAGTGCCTCGGGGTAAAGGTCGAACGCATCCGAGGCCAGCTCACCAAATCCGGAATTGAGCATGCGCAGGATATCGGCGCTCTCATTGTTGACGATGGTGTTCTTCTGTTTGTCCCACAAGACCGGCACGGTAGCGCGACCGCTGATCTGCGGATCGGCCTTGGTATAAATCTCGTGCATGAAGCTGGCATCGTTGATCGGGTCCGGCGTTGCGAACCGCCAACCCTGATCACCGATTTCCGGCTCAACGATGGAAACGGAAATCACCTCTTCCAGCCCCTTGAGCGTCCGCCCGATCAACGTGCGCGATGCCCATGGGCAGATGAGAGCCACATAGAGGTGGTAGCGTCCGGCCTCGGCCTTGAATCCGGCTTCGCCGGTCGGCCCGGCACTGCCGTCTGGCGTCACCCAATTGCGGAAGCTCGATGTCTGCCGCACGAAGCCGCCTTTTTCATCCTTGGCCTGCACAGGCTGCCAGTTTGCCGACCATTTGCCATTAACGAGCATGTCTTAAGCCTCCTGATCAATATTGAGTTCGATGGCCAGGCCCCAAGGGTCTTTGATCGTTGTCTCGTTGGATTGCGCACGCGCCAGTATGTCGGCCCGCTGCTGGTTGCTATCGAGAATGAGCTCGAAGCCGACGAGACCCGTGGAATTGCCTTCGATGGGGCCAGCGCCGCGGCTCGACCAGGTATTGGTCGCAAGCTGATGGTGATAACCGCCAGCACCATAGAAGCTTGCGCCCGGATAATGGGCGGTAATGTCTGTGCCTAGCACACCGGAATAGAAGGGCTCTGCTACCCCCGTGTCTCCGACCTGCAAGTGTATATGACCCACGAAAAGCCCATCGGGCGCGGCGGTGTAACTATTCTGCGGCTCAAGATCGAGAAGAGCCGGAATGTCGAGGTGCTCGGTGGCCATGGTGATGGACTTACCATCGGTGGTCCATTGGGTGCGCGAACGGTCGGCATAGACCTCGATGCCATTGCCCTCAGGGTCGTGCAGATAAACTGCCTCGCTGACCAGATGGTCGGACGCACCATCGACAGGAATACGCTCGGCAGCAACATGGCGAAGCCACGCGCCGAGGCTATCCCGGTTCGGCATCAGAAAGGCGGTGTGAAACAGCCCGGCAGATCGGGGATCGCGCTGGGCAAAACTGTCGTTGCCACGCAATTCGAGCAGCGGCTTGTCGCCAACACCGAGGCGCAGTGTATTGCCGTCGCGGCCAAGATCAGCAAGGCCGAGCAGATGACGGTAATAATCGGCGACCTTATCGAGCTGGCGAACATTGAGCGTCACCATGCCGATCTGCATGGGAGCGGTCGAATATCTGGACATGGGCGTTTCTCCTGAATGCGCCATTGCGCTGTTATTCAGAAGATGCCCTCTTCGATCTGCTCTTTAAAGTGAACGCTGGCGAACGTGTCGTTCGTTAAATCTTACCGCTCGTCGAGGCGCGGCATGATCTCAACGAAATTGCATGGCTTGTGCCGGTAATCGAGCTGGTGGGTCAGAATGCCCTCCCAGGCATCCTTGCACGCGCCGCGCGAACCGGGCAGGCAGAAGACAAAAGTATCCCCGATCAGCCCCGCCGTGGCGCGCGATTGAAGCGAGGACGTACCAACGGTCGTCGCTGAATACTGGTGGAAGAGTACGGAAAACCCTTCCATTCGCTTGTCGAATAATGGCTCGACGGCTTCGGGCGTCACATCGCGCCCGGTAAAGCCGGTGCCTCCGGTCGTGAGAACGACATCAACGTCAGGATTGGCGACCAGCGCCTGCACTCCGGCCCGAATAAGCTGAACATCGTCGCGGATCACCTGCCGGGAAAAACAGGCGTGACCGTCCGCCTCCAGCATGGATTGCAACAGCGCGCCGCCCTTGTCGGTTTCCAGCGTCCGCGTGTCGGAAACGGCGATGATAGCAATCGAGAGCGGCTTGAACTGGCGGTCCTCAAACCTTTCCGTTTTGAACATCGTCGTCTCCCCTAGGCGTCTCGATCAATTCGTCCGGCACCGGCGCTTCGCCCGCACTCATACCGTCTTCGTCGTCATTATCACCGCGCGGATCAAGCGCAAGAGTTTCGGGCGTAGAAAGCTTGTCGCTGACCGGCTGGAACGGCTGGCGGTAGGCAGCATCAAGCCCCTTGCGCATCCGCATCCGCAAGTAGGCTGCGCCCGCCAGCGCGCCGTGGAAACTTGCAGTCACGACAAACAGGCCAACCGGGTTCCAAGCACCCATGATCAGCGATGCGACCGTGGGGCCGATGGCCAGACCCACACCAAGAATAAGCAGCATCCCGCCCGCGATTTTGGCGAAATCGCCATCCTTGGCGAAGTCGTTGGCATGGGCGACAGCCACGGCATAGATCGGGTTGGCGGCAAAGCCATAGGCAGCGAACAGCACGTACATGGCCCATCCCGCTTCCGGGTTGATGATCACTGTCAGAGCGCCAACAAGGGCGGCAAAGCTTGATAACCCGATCAGAACCAGCCTCCGGTCGATGCGGTCCGAAAGCCTGCCGAACGGCACCTGCGCGATGGCACCCAGAATTGCGGCGATAGCGAAAAGCAGCGCGATACCGCTCGGGTCCAGCCCGCGCTCATAGCCGTAAACGGGAGCCATCGTGCCGAATGCGCCATTGGCCATGCCAACAGAAAAGGCCGCAATCGCTGCCACGGGCGAGGTTCGATAGAGCAGCCCAATATCAAGCTTGGCCGACTGCAGGGGCCTCGGCTGTGGGCTTGAGGTCATGGCTGTGGGCAAAACAGCGCAGATGAAGCTGATGGCACCGATCACGAAGGGAATATAGCCAGCAGTTCCGGTGATCGACATGGCGATCTGGCCAAGCGTCGAAGCGCCCATATTGATCGTGGTGTAGATCGAAAAAATCGTGCCACGGCTCTTGTTGTCGGCCACTTCATTCAGCCAGCTTTCAACGATCATCGCTGCGCCAGCAAAGCAAAAGCCGCTAAGCGCGCGCAGCAGGATCCAGCTGACATCGTTGATGAGCAGCAGATTGAGCAGAATGGTAATCGTACCGATGGCGGCCATCACCGAAAAGGCGCGGATATGGCCAGCCTTGCGCACAATCAGGGGCACAAACAGCGAGCCCGCGACAAAGCCGATTGACCAGCCGGTGCCAATCAGGCCCAGCGCCAGCAGCGAGAACCCTTCTTCGGCGCCACGCACCGAAAGCAACAGGCCCTGCAAGCCACCGCCGAACATCAAAAGGGCAGAGCCAAGGAAAAGGGCGTAAATCTTGATGACGGAAGCCATGACAGAAGGGGCCTTCGTTAGTGTGGTCTGTGCTGCAAATCAGTTGAACACGACCATAGCGTGGCAAGTTGCCAAGCATAGCCCAGAAATTGAGCGAAGGCCGCGATTAGGGCCGTCGAAGGTCAAGGCCGGACGCTTCCGGTATTGCTATGCCAAAAGCCGCCCCTTCACGAAATCGAGCAACTTGGCATCGTGATAATCAGCCGCGCCCATGACCGCTCCCGCCTCAACCAATTGCGCTGGTGGCAGCCCTGTGGCTATGCCGATGGTCACAATTCCGGCTGCTGTAGCCGAGGCAATGCCAGTGCGCGAATCCTCGAAAGCGACACTGTTTGCCGCCTCCGCTCCAAGCAATCGCAAGCCTTCGAGATAGGGCAAGGCATGCGGTTTGCCATGCGCAAGATCTTCGGCCACCACCACGGCCTTAAAGCGATGTCGCGCTCGAATGGCGTCGAGCAATTGATCGGCATTGGCGCGCGGCGCATTGGTCACCGCGACCATGGGTACGCCCATGCTATCGGCCCAATCGAGCAGGTTGAACAGGCCATGAACTGGTTCGATTCCAGCTTCAGCGAGCCGGCGGAACGTTGCTTCCTTTTCATCCATGATTTCAACGCGGCGAACCGCATTTTCCTCGGGCAGGAAACGGGCAGCGATGGCCTCATTGGCAAGGCCCTGCAATTCACGTCCGAAGCGCTCGCGGTCGAAATGATGGCCGCGCGGCCCGAAGGTCATGTTGAAGGCTTCTAAATGCAGCGGATCGCTTTCCACCAGCGTGCCGTCGATATCGAACAGCAGTGCGGCACCGGGTCTCAAAGGCATGACAATTCCATAGGTTCAGGCGAATGGAACCGATACCAGACCGTGACCAAGGTCAATACTGGGCAACGCGACGCGCATAAGTGGACATGAAATCGAGCGAGGCCAGCACCCCGCGTAGCGACATGCGGCTCTCTACCGGTTTTTCGATCCCAACAAGCGGAACGGACAGGATCAACGCATTGCGCTCCCGCATCTTGGCGAGCACGTCATCACGATCCGCGTTGATAAGGAAAAACTGATTGATCGTATTGTGGCGTGTTTCCATATCCGTGCCCATAGTCAGCACAATGGGCGCTTCACCACCGAAACGCAGGGTCATGGGGCGAGTTTCATCATATTCGCCTTTGGCCGGCGACACCGTAATGGCCAGATCAATCTCGCCATCAAGGCGATTATGGATCAGCGTCAACTTATAGGCGGGCAGGTTGGCGTCGTTGAGCTCCTGGCTTCCAGTGCTGGAAAAACAGGAATAGCCATAAAAATCAGATGCATCTTCATGAATGGCGCTCGGGCAGGCAGACAGCCAATCCGCATTATATTGCCGCCACTCGCCGGAAGAATGCTGGAAGGGTTCGGCCAAAGCGGGCCCGGTGAATGCCAGCAGCAGGGCTGCAAGGCTTATCGCGATGCGCATACACGTCTCTCTATACCTTTGCCCCCCGGCCAAACTCTTATATCAGCGTGGGACCAATTTACGAAATGGACATCGGCATGAGCACCGAAAGGATCAATGACCTCACCCTGTTTTTTGTTGCTGCCGAGGGCCCCGCTCTTTGCAGCGAACAGGATGCGCTTGATCTTCTGGGCGAGACCTACGGCACCGAAACAGATCTGATCGTAGTGCCCGCAAGCCGCTTTGCCCCGGATTTTTTTGATCTCAGCACCAAACTCGCCGGGCATTTCTTTCAGAAATTGCAAAACTATCAGATGCGCCTTGCCATTGTCGGAGACATTTCCGCGCCGATGTCCCGCAGCAAGGCACTCACTGATTTTGTCGGGGAAACCAATCGGCGCGGCCATCACATCTTCGCGCCAGATCGCGATGCACTGATCGCCGCGCTGACCAGGGCCTGATCATGGCGCGCCGGGCACAAATCAAAATTGAATCCGTCTCAGCCGATTTGTTCGCGCCCGAAGCCGGCTTTCCCGATTTCAGCCATGAGGAAATGCTCATGGCGCGGGGCGCGCGCTTCGTCGCCGGTGTCGATGAAGCCGGGCGCGGCCCTCTGGCTGGGCCAGTTGTGGTTGCCGCTGTACGGCTCGATCCCAACCGCATTCCGACGGGCCTCAACGATTCCAAGAAGCTGAGCGCCGAGCGACGCGACGCGCTCTACGAAGAGATCATGGCCAGCGCCGATGTCGCCATCGTCGCCGCACCGCCCGGCGATATTCTTAATCTCAATATTCGCGGCGCAACCCTCTCTGCCATGGCCCGTGCCGTACGCGCCCTGCCCCAGCGTGCTGATCGTGTCTTGGTTGATGGAAGAGATGTGCCGCCAGAGCTACCCTGCCCCGGCATTGCGCTGATTGGCGGCGATGGGCGCAGCGTGTCCATCGCCGCGGCATCGATCATTGCAAAGGTAACGCGCGACCGGATGTGCGCAATCATGGATTGCGACGCCCCCTCATTCGGCTTTTCAGGCCATAAAGGATACGGCACTGCCGCGCATATGAGCGCACTGAACCGACATGGGCCATGCCGTCACCACCGCACCGGCTTTGCGCCGATCACGGCGCTTCTAGCGGCCAGAGCGTCCAGTTAACCCCCCGCTAACCCCTTGCGAACGCTCCATTAACCTCAACGCTTTATAACGGGCTTATTAGTACTGCGTTAGGGTTAAGAGCATGTTGCGTACCGCGCGTACGGCCATCAAGGCCGATGCGGAAAGGGAGGCCACGCGCCTCCCGATCGATACTATCCTTGTGGGCGATTGCATCGACCACATGAATAGCTTGCCGGCCGGCTCCATCGATCTGATTTTCGCTGATCCCCCGTATAACTTGCAACTCGAACAGGGCCTCACCCGCCCTGATCAGTCCAAAGTCGACGCCGTCGACGACGACTGGGACAAGTTCGATAGCTTCGCCCATTACGACGCCTTTACCCGCGCCTGGCTCGCTGCCGCGCGGCGGCTGCTCAAGCCCGACGGCGCGCTCTGGGTCATCGGCTCTTACCACAATATTTTCCGCGTCGGCGCGGCATTGCAGGATCTCGATTTCTGGATGCTCAACGACATCGTATGGCGCAAGGCCAATCCGATGCCGAACTTCCGCGGCACGCGCTTTACCAATGCGCATGAAACGCTGATCTGGGCTGCCAAAAGCCAGAAAAGCCGCGTGACCTTCAATTACGAAGCCATGAAGCTGGCCAATGACGACACGCAGATGCGCTCCGATTGGCTGTTTCCCATCTGCACCGGGGCCGAGCGCCTTAAGGATGAGGAAGACAACAAACTTCACCCCACGCAAAAGCCCGAAGCACTGTTGTTCCGCATTCTCAACGCCACGACCAAGCCCGGCGACATCGTGCTCGACCCGTTCTTTGGTACCGGTACGACTGGCGCTGTGGCCCGCAAGCTGGGCCGTCACTTCATCGGTATTGATCGGGAAGAAACCTATATCAAGGGCGCGCGCCAGCGCATCGCCTCCATCCGCCCCGGCGTGTTCGAGGCGCTGCAATCGGTGACACCCAAGCGCAAGGAAACCCGAATTCCCTTCGGTTCGCTCGTCGAACAGGGTGTGATCGAAGTTGGCGCGCAACTTTTCGACTTAACGAAACGTTACTCTGCCATGGTTCGTGCAGACGGCTCGCTCATCTCGGGTTCACATCAGGGGTCGATCCACAAGGTCGGCGCTTTGGTCCAGGGATCTGAGTCATGCAACGGGTGGACCTTCTGGCACCACGACTTCAACGGCGTTGCCGAGCCCATTGATACCCTCCGGGCAAGCATCCGCCAAAAACTTGATTTGCTTTCTGCCTGATCCTGACCTCCAATCACCCTATCAGGCTCTATGACTTGGCCGCCGGTTTGCCCCGGCGGCCTTTTTATTTACACGCAATCTGTCAGCGATGCGCCGTTGGATGGACCGCATTGATGATGTGTCCAAGAATGGCGACGGCAGACCGAACTCAATTGGATGGCCGGCTCAGGGCAGCACAGAGCCAATCCTGGCATAAGCGTCCCTCGCTTCAGAGGTCCAGGTCGCGCCGACAAAAACGTGGAAGCCGCCCTCATATTCGTGATAGTTCACGACCCCACCTGCCGCTTCAATTTTTGAGGCTGCGGTACGCGCATCGACCACAAAGACGTCCAACGTACCCTGGAAGATGTCGATTGCGGGCAAGTTATCGAAATGGCCGAACAGCGGGCTCAGCACCGACGCATTGATATTCTCGTCACCGGCCCACCAGCGCCCAGAGATACGAAGCGATTCGATCGCAAGTGTCGGATCGACTCTCTCCACAGCGACGGCGCCGGTATCCTGCATGGACAGGTCGAGCCAGGGCGAGAAGAGAACGAGACGTGCCGGCTGCGGCAGGCCTAGGTCACGATAGGTCATGGCCTGGGCCAGGGCGAAGCCACCGCCGGCAGAGTCGCCGGCAAGAACGATGTTTTCATTGCCGACCTGAGTGACGAGATCTTTGTAGATATCGAGCATGAGGGCATGAGCGGGGATATAGTCGTGCTCCGGGGCCAACGGATAGAGTGGCACGGTTATGGTGGCCCCGGTGTGTTCAATCAATTTTTCGATAATGTCCCAATGCTGGGTGACCATGCCGTTCACATAGGCGCCGCCATGCATGTAGAGAATATGCCATCGCGAGCCGCCGCGGCGCCGCCCAATAGTGATGACTGGGTAACCGTGCTGCATCTGCTCAGTGACCACGAACTTGCTCTTGAGCCTTTGAGGAACCGGTGCCTCTTCGACGGATCTGCGACCTTCGACACTCGCGCGGTAACGCTCGGAATCAGAAAGCTGATTGCCGAGAAGGCGCAAAAGCAGAACGGTCCCGCGCATCAGAAAACTGCCGCGCCCCGCAGCGGGATGACACCAGACCACGCCGGCCAATAAGACGATCAATGCCACTAATGCAAATAACGCCCAAATCATCTTCATAACCTCATTCGCATAGATGCTGCTGTTGAAACCCTGGCGGGGCGGTACGGGATCACGGCACCGTTCTGATCATCACTATGTCTGCAGCCAGGCCAAGAAAAGCAACCCGCCCACCGACAGGGAAAGCTATAATAGGCTGTCGCGGCGCCCTTAGCCCGAAACGCTGGCTAATCCAGTCCGGCTGCAGCCAGCACCTTACGGAAAAGTGTTGGTAGAGCCTCGTCGCCCAACGCCTCCGGTTCGCTCCACCAGCCGCCACCCAAACTCTCGGGAGGGACGACGGCCGACCAGATTTCCAGTTCCAACCGAAAGTGCGTAAAAATATGAATCACCTGCCCACGATGTCGCCAACTGGCTGGCAGGGGATAGGCGGGATCGGGAAGATCGGCAGTCCAATCCGAGTTGGGCACCTCCGTCATGCCAGCCAAAAGGCCTTTGCCGGGCCGCGATTGTAGATAAACGTCGCCGGCGGCATCCGTCATGACAAAGGCATGACCTTTGCGAACCGGACGCTCAGCTTTAGCTGGCTTGACTGGATACACCAACGGATTGCCCTGCCGCGTGGCTATACAATCGGACCGCAACGGACAGATAAGGCAGCTTGCATTGCGCGGGGCGCAGATGGTCGCCCCCAGGTCCATCATGGCCTGAGCGAAATCACCGGCTCGCTTGGGCACGGATGCCTGCAAGGCAGCGCGCAATTCGTCCTTGGCCTCGCGCACCGGTACATCCAGCGCATAATAGCGCGCCAGCACCCGGTCGAGATTACCATCGAGCACGGCAATCTGCTCATCAAAGCAGATCGCTGCAATAGCGGCGCTGGTATAGGCGCCGATGCCGGGCAGGGTTTGCAGCGCCACCGAGTTTTGCGGAAAGACTCCACCATGGTCGCGCACCACAGCCTCAGCACAGGCATGCAGGTTCCGCGCCCGCGCATAATAGCCAAGCCCCGCCCATTCGCGCAGCACCGAATCCAGCGGCGCATTGGCGAGGTCGAAGACAGTCGGCCAGAGGCTCGTGAAGCGCAGGAAATAGTTCTTCACCGCCGCAACCGTGGTCTGTTGCAGCATCACCTCGCTCAGCCAGACCCGGTATGGGTCCGGACGCACACCGTCCTTCCGGTCTTGCGGGGAGACACGCCAGGGCAGGTTGCGGGCGTGAAGATCATACCAGGCCAGAACGGCACCGGCGTCGATGGGATGGGGATTATCGAGGGGCAATTGGGGCGGTTCTGTTTGTTCGTGGCGCAACGTAAACGCGGGCGAGAGGCTGGTCCACCCCCACCTAACCTCCCCCTGAAGAAGGGGGAGGAACCTATCGAGCATACCAGACCCGCAGCGATAACCTCTTCTCCTCCCCCTTCTTCAGGGGGAGGCCGGGTGGGGGTTAGCCGACGCAAGCGCACATCCCCTTGCCCACCCCTGCCCCGCGCGCTACTCCATCCTCATGGCCGACGAGAAACTGCCCGAATATAAACGTCGCAACAGGACCCTCTCCGTCGCCGACGCTTTGGCGGGCGCGATTGATCCTGTCTTGCGAAAGCGGGGCTTTGCGGGGCGGGATATCATTACTCAGTGGGCTCATATCGCCCCGCCGCCCTTCAACACCACAACGCAACCCGACAAGTTGAGCTGGCCACGGGCCAGCAACAATGCGGAAGGCGCGACACTGGTGTTGCGCTGCGCACCGGGGCAAGCCCTGTTCGCCCAACACGAAGCTCCGGCCATTGCTGCGGCGGTCAATCGCTATTTCGGCTATGTGCTGGTCAGGGATGTCCGGCTTTCGGCCGAACCATTCAGTCCAGGTTCAGGCAAAAAAGCGCATAAGCCATATCAACCGAGCCAGAGCGCGATTGCAAAGGTCGGCGCACAGACCGAAAAGGTCGAAGACAATGATCTGAGGGAAGCGTTGCGGGTCCTGGGCCTGGCGCTCTCCAGCAGATCGGAACAAAAGAACGGATAGACTGTTCACCGCGTGTTGATATCCATGCCCACTTGCCGACACCTTCTGCAAGTGTAGTGTCGCCCGCACAATAATCAGGAGCCTCTGACGTGAAACTCAATCGCCGCGAAACCCTCATCCTTGCAGCAGCCGCTTCGGCGCTGAGCCTGTCCGGCGTCAGCCTTGTGCAGGCAGCGGAAGGGGACGTGATCGACACGGCCAAGCTGCTGGCTCCCGCTGGTGGCCTCACCGACCACGTTCTGGGCAATGCCGACGCACCTGTCACGGTCATTGAATATGCTTCGCCCACCTGCCCGCATTGCGCCACCTTCCACAACACGGTCTATGCACCGTTCAAGGAAGCCTATGTGGAAACCGGCAAGGTGCAGTTCATCGTGCGCCCCTTCGCCCGCAATGCTCTCGACGCGGCAATTTTCATGCTCGCAGAAGCTGCTGGCCCAGAGCACTATCACGACGTCGTCGCCACCTATTTCAAGACGCAGAACGAATGGGGCATGTCCGAAACGCCGCGCGATGCGATTTTCGGCATTGCCCAGCAGCTCGGCTTTACAGAGGAAAGCTTCAACGCTGCCTTGACGAATCAGGACGTGCTGGCCGGGATTGAAGCGCAGAAAAATCAGGCACTCGACGAATTCGGCCTGACGGGGACGCCGACGTTCTATGTCAATGGCAAGACGCTTTCGGGGGGCAAGACGCTTGAGCAGCTCGCTGCCGAGATCGACCCGCTCGTGCCCGCAGATTTCGTCGCTCCTGCTGCCAGCACGGAAGCTCCGGCTTCGGACGCAATGGCTCCTGCCGCCGATGCCATGGCGCCAGCCACTGAAACGCCGGCCCCTGCTGCGCAGTAACAGCACACACGATCGGCACCTCCCCCTTAACGGGGGAGGCTGGCAGGGGGTGCGCCCCACGCTCGGTGCCCGCGCCAGGACATCATGCCGGCTATCCCCCCTCGCCAACCCTCCCTGCAAGGGGGAGGGTGCTCCATCGAGCATGGGGCGCCCATGAAATTCTCCCGCCTCCGCCTTCATGGATTCAAAAGCTTCTCCGATGAAACCGTGCTCGTCATGGAGCCGGGCCTGACCGGCATTGTCGGCCCGAACGGCTGCGGGAAGTCCAATCTCGTCGAGGCCATGCGCTGGGTCATGGGCGAAAGCTCCTACAAGGCCATGCGCGCCTCGGGCATGGATGACGTCATCTTTTCCGGTTCCGGAAATCGCCCTGCCCGCAATACCGCCGAAGTCAGCCTCATCCTCGACAATGCCGACCGCACTGCCCCCGCTGTGCTCAACACTGCCGATGTGCTCGAAGTCACCCGCCGTATCGAGCGCGAGGCAGGCTCGGTCTATCGCGTCAATGGCAAGGAAGTGCGCGCCCGCGACGTGCAGCTTCTATTCGCTGACGCCTCGACTGGCGCCCATTCCCCCGCCATGGTGCGGCAGGGGCAGATCGGCGAACTGATCGCCGCCAAGCCTACCGCACGCCGCGCTCTGCTCGAAGAAGCCGCAGGCATTTCCGGTCTTCACTCTCGCCGCCACGAGGCCGAGCTGCGCCTGCGTGGAGCCGAAACCAATCTCGAGCGTGTCGATGACATTATTGCTCAGGTCGGCACCCAACTCGAAACGCTCAAACGTCAGGCGCGCCTTGCCAATCGCTATCGCAGCCTTTCGGGCGATATTCGTCGCGTCGAAGCCACGCTCTTTCATATCCGCTGGGTCGCGACCCGCGTTGCCGAACGCGAAACAGAAGCGGCGCAGGGCGTGCTTATTCGTCAGCTCGCCGATGCCACCCATGCCGAGTTGACCGCACAGAAAGCGGCCGAAACTGCCGAAGCAGCACTGACGCCCCTGCGCGAACGCGAGGCTGTCACCGGCGCGGTACTGCAGCGCTATACCATTCTTGCCGAACAGCTTGCCGACGAGGCCCGTCGCATCAGCCAGCGCCGCGCAGAGCTGGAAGACCGTCTCCGCCAGATCGCCGCAGATGGCGTGCGCGAGCGTGAATTGGTGGCCGAAAGCGAATTGACGCTCGCCGCCTATAATAAAGAACAGTCGAGCCTTACCGAAGAGCAATCGGCTGCGCAGGCCGAACATGACGCCGCCCGCGCCGAGGCTGAAGCCGCTCGCGCCGAGGTTGCCGAGGCGGAAGCCACGACCCGCGAAGCCGCAGACGCTTTGGCCCAATTGCGCGCCCGCCGTGCGCAGGCCGAGCGCAACCTGCTCGACATCCGCGCCCGGCAAGCCCGCCTTGCCCAGCAATTGGCCGAGGTCGAAGCTGATCTCACCAGCGTCATCGCCACGCTCGATGCCGACGAAACGCTCAATGCCCGCCGTTCTGCGCTCGAAGCCAGCCAGACCCAGGCTGCCAGCGCTGAGAAGACTGCTCTAGCCGCCGAAGAAGCTGCTGGTGCCGCACAGGCCAGGCTCGACACGGCCCGCCCTCGCCTTGCTGAACTGGATGCGCTCGTCACCCGGCTCGAAGCCGAAGCCTCCACGCTGGCAAAAATGCTCAACACAGGTTCCGGCCTCTGGCCCGCCGTCGTCGATGAGCTCAAGGTCGAGCCGGGCTACGAAACTGCTCTGGGCGCAGCTTTGGGCGACGACCTCGAAGCCAGTTCCGATGCCGGGGCGCCGCTGCATTGGTCTGTTGTCATCGACCGATATGACGATCCCCCACTGCCCCAAGGCGCGGAACCGCTATCGCGCCACGTCAAAGGCCTCAACCTTCTCGACCGCCGCCTCAACCAGATTGGGCTTGTCGATGCTGTGGATGGGCCAGCCCTGATGCGCGCGCTCAAGCCCGGCCAACGCCTCGTCACTATGGACGGGGCGCTTTGGCGCTGGGACGGCTTCGTCGCTGCTGCCGATGCGCCGAGCCCTGCCGCCCAGCGCATCGCCCAGCGCAATCGTCTCAATGAACTGGACGAGGAAGTCACCCGCGCCAAGGGCGAACGCAATGCCTGGAAGCGCGATGTCGATGCGCTTGCCAGTGCGCTCGATGCAGCCCGCCAGAGCGAACGCGCCGCACGCGAACATTGGCGGAAGGCTCAACACGCGATCAGCGCCGCGCAGGCCGATCTCGACAAGGCCCAGCGCGCCATCGGCGATCTCGCTACAAAACGCACCACGCTCGAAGAGGCCCGTACCCATCTGGCCGCCAGCCTCGCCGAAGCCGAGACCATGCACGCTGAAGCCGAAGCAGCTCAGACAGAAGCGGGCAATGAAACCGAGATTGCTAATGTCGCTGAGGCAAGCCAACGGCGGCTCACCACCCTCCGCGAAAAAGCCGATCAGGCGCGGGCCAGATTGTCCAATCTCGAATCAGCGTCCCGCATGCGCTCCGCCCGGCTCGATCAGCTTGGCCGCGACTCCGCTTCCTGGCAGCGCCGCCGCGATGGCGCGCAGGCACAGCTCGCCACCCTCGACCAGCGCAGCGCCGAAGTCGAAAGCCAGCTCAAAAATCTTGTCGAAGCGCCAGAAGGCTTCGCCAGCCGCAAGGCGCAGCTCGATGACCAGATTGAGGTTGCCCGCGAGGAGCACAAGCAATCTGGAGACCGGCTCAGCGCCGCGCAAACCGCCTGGCGTGACGCCGACAAGGCGCTCAAATCTGCCGGGGATGCGCTCAATACTATTCGCATCGAGTTGACCCGTATCGAAGAGCGCCTGAAAGGCGCCATCGCGCAGCGTCACCAGATCGAGCGGCAGATCGAAGAAACACTAGGCATTGCAGCCAGCAAGACGCTCGAAGCCTCGGGCATTCGGCCCGAAGAAGCCCTACCCGCCGAGCAGCCGACCGAACAAAAGCTTGACCGCCTCAAATCCGAACGCGAACGGCTGGGCGGGGTCAACCTTGCCGCTGAGAAAGAGGCCGAGGAGGTTCAGCTTAAACTCGACACGATGGTCAAGGACCGCGACGACATTATTGAGGCCATCGCCAAGCTGCGCGCAGGTATTGCCTCACTCAATCGCGAAGGCCGTGCCCGGCTCAACGACGCCTTCAGCAAGGTCAATGCCCATTTCCAGGCGCTGTTCACCACCCTGTTCGGCGGCGGCACGGCGGAACTGACTTTTGTGGAAAGCGATGACCCACTCGAAGCCGGGCTCGAAATCATTGCCCGACCACCCGGTAAAAAACCGCAGACCATGACCCTTTTGTCGGGCGGCGAGCAGGCACTCACCGCCATGAGCCTGATCTTTGCGGTTTTCCTCACCAATCCCGCACCGATCTGCGTGCTCGATGAGGTTGACGCCCCGCTCGACGATGCCAATGTCGAGCGCTTCTGCAATCTGCTCGACAGCATGCGCCAGCGCACAAATACGCGCTTCATGGTGATCACGCATAACCCGATCACCATGAGCCGCATGGATCGTCTATTCGGCGTCACCATGGCCGAACGCGGCGTCAGCCAACTTGTCTCGGTCGACTTGCAGACCGCGGAGAGTTTTCGCGAGGTGGTTTAAGGCGCGGGCGTCAACTGCGCCCTCAGGTCGGCAATGGTCTGGTGGGCTTCAGCCAGTTCGGCGCGTAGCCGCTCAATTTCGGCCTGCAAATCTTCGGCGCCCCCCACCATTTCAGCAATTGTCTCCACGCTTGCAGGCCCATTCAATACCCGGCCATGCAACGCCTTGAGATACTCTAGATCGTCCGGATGCGACTGGCCGGCTTGCGCCTCGCTTTGAATGCGTTCGAGATCAGCCTTGGTGTCCTCATTCATTTCACCCGTTGCCAGCAGTTCGGCCACCAGCGTCTCGACATCCTGCACATTCATGCGCGCGCTCCTTCCTGTTTACTCTTCCACTGCCCCAATCATGCGGGCAACACAACCTCTCCAAATAACTCTCGACCATCGCGTCTGATGCAGAGAATCCCCCTCATCCGCCATGACTCCGCCATCATGAGGGTGATGACAGCATGCCGCACCCCACCACCATCACGAAAAACACTGTGAAAACAGAACGTTATGCCATTGAAGCCTGCCTTGACACCAAAAAAGGCCACCACTATGTTGCGCGCGACTTAAAAGGGCGCCCGTGGAAACGGGAAAAGCTGGCCGAGGGAGCTGCGGATGACAACACCGCCGGACGACCAGAGCCAGCCGAAAAACGCCGGAGGGGTGACCCGCGATCTCGCATCGCGTATTGCCTCTGCTAAGCGGGAGCGGGATCGGGGGGTCAATAGAGCCTCGGAGAATGCCTCGGGCGACATGAGCGGTATGGCGCGCGGAATGCGCATGGGTACCGAATTCATGGCCGCCATCATTGTGGGCGCCGTTATGGGCTACCTCATTGATCTTGGTCTCGGGACCAGCCCCTGGGGCTTGCTCATCCTTGTATTGGTGGGCTTTGCCGCTGGAACAAGAAACGTCATCCGCGTGGTGACGGAAATGAATACGGCTTCTGCTGTTGTGCCGGGCTCCGGCAATGCGGTAGAGGCTAAAAACAATAGTGATGACACTTAGAGGGCTCCATGGCCGGTACTGACCCGATCCACCAATTTGTCATCTATGACCTGTTCCCGATTCACATCGGTGATGAGGCAGCCGGTACGGCGCTCAATCTCTCCTTCACCAATTCGGCCCTGTTCATGGTCGTCGCAGTTGTGCTGCTGACGGGTTTCGTGACGCTGTCGGCCTCGCGCGGCGCGCTGGTGCCCAGCCGTTTACAGCTGGCGGGAGAGCTAATGTATACCTTCGTGGCCAATATGGTGCGAAGCTCGGCTGGCTCGGAAGGCATGAAGTTCTTCCCCTTCGTCTTCTCGCTGTTCGGCTTCGTGCTGGTTGCGAACCTTCTCGGCATGTTCCCCTATTTCTTCACCGTGACCAGCCACATCATCGTCACTGCGGCCTTGGCGCTGCTCGTGATTTCGGTTGTGATCCTCTACGGCTTCTTCCGTCACGGCTTCAAATTCCTCAAGCTTTTCGTTCCTGCCGGCGTTCCCGCCTATGTGCTGCCCATCGTGGTGCCGATCGAGATCATCTCGTTCCTGTCGCGCCCGATCAGCCTGTCGGTTCGTCTGTTCGGTAATATCCTGGCCGGTCATATCACTCTCAAGGTGTTTTCCGGCTTCGTGGTCAGCCTCGGCGCTCTTGGTGCTCTGGGCTGGCTGGGTGCCTTGCTGCCGCTCATCATGACGGTTGCCATCTCGGCGCTCGAACTGCTCGTCGCAGTGGTGCAGGCCTATGTGTTTGCAGTGCTGACGTCGATGTATCTCAACGACGCGGTCCACCCATCTCACTAAGGCGTTGAGCTCCCTCAAACGGCGGCTTTTCGCCGGTAATACTTTGACCCTCGAAAGGACAAACAAATGGACGTTGAAGCCGCAAAGATGATCGGCGCCGGTATCGCAACCCTGGGTATGGCTGGTGCCGCCCTCGGCGTGTCGAACATTTTCGCTAACTTCCTGTCGGGTGCCCTGCGCAACCCGTCCGCTGCTCCCAGCCAGACCGGTAACCTGATTTTCGGTATGGCCATGACCGAAGCTCTGGGCATCTTCTCGTTCCTGGTTGCCCTGATCCTGCTGTTCGTCGCCTAATCGGCCCGAACCCAAGCAATTCGCAGCCGGGATTTTTCCGGCTGCGCTTCTATCTGGCCAGTGGGCCAGGTAACCGGATTTAACGGGACTTCGACCTGATGGTAACGCAAGCCTACGCTCAAGAAGCGGAACTTCCCGCGGACGCATCCGCTGGTGAAGCTGTGCAGGTGGACGCCGGCGCTCATGCCGATGCGACCGCTGACACCCACGCCACCACCGAAGCCCATGGCGGCGATCATGGCTCGGACGTGTTCCCTCCATTTGACCCGGCAACGTTCCCGAGCCAGCTTCTCTGGCTCGCGATCACTTTCGCCGCGCTCTATATCCTGATGAGCAAGCTGGCCCTGCCCAAGGTTGGGGCCAATCTCGAAAAGCGTCAGGCCACGATCGATGCAGATCTGGCGGCTGCTGATGCCGACCGTCAGAAGACCGACGCTGCTATCGCCGCTTATGAAAAGGCTCTCGCCGAGGCTAAGGCCAAAGCACAGGGCATCGCTTCGGAAACCCGTGACGCCATTCAGGCTGATCTGGCTGCTAAGCGCAATGCTGCCGAAACGGACCTGTCCGCCAAGGTCAGCGCCGCTGAAGCTCGCATCGCCCAGACCAAGGCCGAAGCGCTCACCCATGTCGACGATATCGCTGCTGAAACAGCTCAGGCTGTTGTTACCCAGCTCGTTGGCGATGTCTCTGCCGATAGCGTTCGCGCCGTCGTCGCCAAGGTTAAGGGATAAGCACTATGCCCGAATGGTTCGATAACAGCTTTACCGCCCTTCTCGGCCTCATCCTCTTTATCGGCGTGCTGATCGCTGTTGGCGTTCCGCGCGTCATCGGCGGCATGCTCGACAAGCAGATCAAGAAGATCGAAACCGAGCTGAGCGAAGCCAAGCGCCTGCGCGAAGAAGCCTCTGCTCTTCTGGTCGAATATGAACAGAAGCGCATTGCTGCCGAGCAGGAAGCCGAAGGCATCGTCAAGGCCGCCAAGGAAGAAGCCGAGCGCATCACCGTCGAAGCTCAGGCTTCGCTGGCCGACCTCGTCGCCCGCCGCACCAAGGCGGTGGAAGACAAGATCGCTCAGGCCGAAGCGCAGGCCATCGCCGAAGTGCGTGCCCGCTCTGCCGACATCGCCATCGAAGCCGCCCGCGTCGTTCTCTCGGACGAAATGGGCAAGAAAGGCGGCAAGATCATCGACGCCGCCATCGCCGATGTGAGCAGCAAGCTCAACTGAGGTTTTTGGTGTTTTGAATTTGAAAGGCGGGCAGCAATGTCCGCCTTTTTTGTTTTTCTTCCCAGGCACCGGATAATCGGCTCCATCTCACCCTCCCCCTTGAGGGGAGGGTAGTGGCGCTCGGCCCGAAGGGCCGTAGCAGAGCTGGGGTGGGGGTTCTGGCGGTCCAACGAGGATTGAACTTTGTGGCGCCTCCGGCCCCCCACCCTCGTTCCCTCCCCTCAAGGAGGGGGGCAAAGGCGCTATGGGATCGGCTTTCCGCGCTTCCCCACCGGGGACAAACCCAAACCACAATTGACGCCCACCCAATTCTCCCCCATTGTCGCCTCGACTGCGGGAGAGACTGGTCAAACGCCAGCGCCGAAGGAGCAACCGCCCCGGAAACTCTCAGGCCAACGGACCGCAGTCAGGTCAAAAACTCTGGAAAGCAGGCCGTAAAACGCCTCTCCGAAGGAGCAACCGGCGCTCAGCCGGGAAATCTCTCAGGGCAAGGACAGAGGGGGCACGCATTCCCGCCACTCGGCGGAGCCTTGTCGTGTCGCCGTCCAGCCAGAGAGAGTTCATGGCCGAAGCCAATTCAGAAGACCTCAAGCAGACCCCGCTCTACGAACGCCATGTGACCGCTGGCGGCCGCATCGTGCCCTTTGGCGGCTATGCCCTGCCCGTACAATATCCCAGCGGGATCATGAGTGAGCACAAATGGACCCGTGAACATGCCGGCCTGTTCGATGTCAGCCATATGGGCCCGAGCTTTCTCAGCCTCACCCAGTCAACGGGTGATGCGGATGCCGATCATGCCGCCATTGCAGCTATTATCGAGCCGCTGATCTGTGGCGACATTACCGGTCTCAAGCCCGGCCAGATTCGCTATACGCTTTTGCTCAACGACAAGGGCGGCACGATCGACGATCTGATGATCGGCCGTCCCACCGACCAGCCGGGGACGCTCTATATCGTGGTCAACGCCGGCACCAAGGAAGGTGATTTCGCCATCATCGCCCGAGCCGCTGGCGACAAGGCCAAACTCACCCGCGCCGATGACGGGGGCCTTCTCGCACTGCAAGGCCCCGAAGCTGTCAATGTCATGGCCGCGCTCATTCCCGACGCCACCGATCTCGGCTTCATGCAGTTCGGCACTTTTGACTGGAACGGCGTCGCCGTCACCGTGTCCCGCGCTGGCTATACCGGCGAAGACGGCTTTGAAATCCTCGTGCCCGCACACATGGCCCCTGCCCTCTGGGATGAGCTGCTGGCCGACACGCGCGTCAAGCCCGTAGGTCTTGGTGCACGCGACAGCCTGCGCCTCGAGGCGGGCCTGCCGCTTTATGGCCATGACCTCGACGAAACCGTTTCGCCCATCGAAGCCGATCTTGGTTTCGCCGTTTCCAAGCGCCGCCGCGACGCCGCTGATTTTCCCGGCGCAAGCCGGATTCTGGCGGAACGCGATGGCCAGCTCAACCGAAAGCGTGTCGGGCTTATCGTAGAAGGCGCACCCGCCCGCGAAGGCGCTGAAATCCTTGATGCTGATGGAAAGACTATCGGCATTGTCACCAGCGGCGGCTTTGCGCCCTCGCTGGGCAAAGCCATTGCCCTCGGCTTCGTGCCTCCTGCCTTCGCCGTAGCAGGCGCAGAATTGCAGGTTTTGGTGCGTGGCCGCGCCCAGAAGGCGCAGGTCAGCGCTACCCCCTTCGTTACCCACCGCTATTTTCGCAAGTCAGCCTAAGGCCCCTCTCATGACCACCAAATTTACCGCCGATCACGAATATATCCGCGTCGAAGGCGAGACCGGCATTGTCGGCATTTCCCATTATGCGCAGGAGCAATTGGGCGACATCGTTTTCGTGGAACTGCCCAGCGTCGGCAAGGTGCTCAAGAAGGGCGATGAGGCCGCAGTGGTCGAGTCGGTCAAAGCCGCGTCCGAAATCTACGCTCCGGTGTCTGGTGAGGTTGTAGAAGTTAACAGTCTGCTAACATCGGAGCCTGGAACGATAAACACCGACCCCGAAAATGGTGGCTGGATTTTCAAGATCAAGATCGCTGATGCGGGCGAGATCGACACCCTGCTTGATGACGCAGCCTATGCGGACCTGACCAAGTAATATGCGCTATCTTCCCCATTCCAATTCCGAACGCGCCGAAATGCTCGGCGTGATCGGCGCAGCCAATGTCGATGCGCTGTTCAGCGCTGTGCCGAAATCGGCGCTGAAATCATTTACGCTCGACCTGCCCGCCCATAGCCCAGAATTTCTGGTCGAGGCGCATATGCGTGCCCTCGCTGGCAAAAACCATGCAGCCGGCGACGGCCCGTTCTTCGTCGGTGCAGGTGCCTATCGCCACCATGTGCCTGCCACGGTGGATCACCTGATCCAGCGCTCGGAATGGCTGACGGCCTATACGCCTTATCAGCCGGAAATCTCGCAGGGCACGCTGCAGATGCTCTTCGAATTCCAGACGCAGGTGGCCAAGATCACCGGCATGGATGTCGCCAACGCCTCGCTTTATGACGGCTCGACCGGCACTGCCGAAGCCGTGCTCATGGCCCGCCGCATCACGCGCAAGAACAAGGTCGTGCTCTCCGGCGGGCTGCATCCGCATTACCGCGATGTGGTGAAGGCCTATCTCAAAGACGACGCCGATCTCGTCTGCCTCTCGCCTTCCCCAGAGGGTAAGGGTGACATCCTCGAACAGATCGATGGCAACACTGCCGCAATCGTCATCCAGACCCCTGATTTCTACGGCCATCTGCGCGACCTCAAGGCCGCGGCAGACGCTATCCATGCGCAAGGCGGCCTCCTGATCGTCGTCATCACCGAAGTGGTGTCGCTGGGCCTGCTCGAAGCCCCCGGCGCGCTCGGTGCCGACATTGTCGTCGCCGAAGGCCAGTCCATCGGCAATGCGCTCAATTTCGGTGGGCCTTATCTCGGCCTCATGGCGACGAAGAAAGACTTCATCCGCCAGATGCCCGGCCGTCTTTGCGGTGAAACCGTCGATGCTGACGGCAATCGCGGCTTTGTGCTGACGCTGTCCACCCGCGAGCAGCATATCCGCCGCGAAAAGGCGACCAGCAATATCTGCACCAATTCGGGCCTCTGCGCGCTGGCTTTCTCCATCCACATGGCGCTGCTCGGGGAAGCTGGCTTCACCCGTCTCGCAAAGCTCAACCATGCCAATGCGATCAAGTTGGCCGATGCGCTGGCCGGGGTGCCGGGCGTTGACGTGCTCAACGAGACCTTCTTCAACGAAATGACCATTCGCGTTACCCAGCCTGCTGCGGGGCTCGTCGAACGCCTCGCCCAGCGCGGCATTCTGGCGGGCGTTCCCGTCAACCGTCTGCTGCCTAGCGAAACGGGCGTCGAAAACCTCATCATCCTCGCCGCAACCGAACTGACCACCGACGCCGATATTGCGGCGCTTGTCACCGCCCTCACGGAGGAACTGGCATGAGCATGAACACGCAAGGCCGCCCCACTGGCATCGGCACGCTCGGCACCTCAGCTTCCGGCTCGGCTCTCCTGCCCGATGAACCCTTGCTGTTCGAAATCGGCGATACCGAGCATTCCGGCGTCGATCTGCCAGAAGTGACGCTTTCCAGCGACCGCCTCGGCGGCTTTGGCCGCAAGCGCAAGCTCGATCTGGCAGGTCTCACCGAGCCCGAAGCCATGCGCCACTATGTACGCCTGTCGCGGCTCAACCACTCCATTGACTCCGGCATGTATCCGCTCGGCTCGTGCACGATGAAGCACAATCCGCGCCTCAATGAGAAGATGGCCCGCCTGCCCGGCTTTTCGGACATTCACCCCCTGCAGCCGGTTTCCACCGTGCAGGGCGCGCTGGAGCTGATGGATCAGCTTTCCTACTGGCTGATGACGCTTACCAATACCGCCGCAGTCGCCCTCTCGCCCAAGGCGGGTGCACATGGCGAATTGCTTGGCATGATGGCAATCAAGGCCGCGCAGGAAGCCAAGGGCGAAGCGCATCGCACAATCGTCCTCGTGCCCGAAAGCGCGCACGGCACCAATCCGGCCACCGCCGCCTTCCTGGGCTACACCGTCAAGCCGGTGCCAGCTCGGGCAGACGGCACGGTTGATGTCGAGGCCGTCAAGGCCGCTCTGTCGTCCGACGTCGCCGCCATCATGCTGACCAATCCCAATACATGCGGCCTCTTCGAGCCGCAGGTGATCGAGATTGCCAAGGCCGTGCATGATGCAGGTGCGTTCTTCTACTGCGATGGCGCCAATTTCAACGCCATTATGGGCGTGGTGCGTCCCGGCGATCTCGGCATCGATGCCATGCATATCAACCTGCACAAGACCTTTTCGACGCCTCACGGCGGCGGTGGTCCGGGTGCCGGTCCGGTCGTCTTGTCCGAAGCGCTCGCGCCTTTTGCGCCAGTGCCGTTCATTAGAAAGGTCCAAGAAGGTCTGGAACTGGTGGAGCACATCGAAGGCGACGCCCTGGGACGGGTCACTGCTTTCCACGGCCAGATGGGCATGTATGTCCGCGCGCTGACCTATATGCTCAGCCACGGTGCCGACGGACTGGCGCAGGCGGCAGAGGATGCCGTCCTCAACGCCAATTACATCAAGGCGCGGCTCCAGCATCTGTTCTCGGTGCCCTTCCCCGACTATCCGACCATGCATGAGGCCTTGTTCGACGACAGCTTCCTCAAGGGAACGGGCGTCACCACGCTCGATTTCGCCAAGGCGATGATCGACGAAGGCTTCCACCCCATGACCATGTATTTCCCGCTGGTCGTGCACGGCGCCAT